>OGOI01000006.1_pt1:0-245000 | contig 246124 bp, 210 predicted proteins | sample 1552631 | NCBI WGS metagenome assembly OGOI01 (sample SAMEA2580204, study PRJEB22360) | human gut metagenome | biome: human gut; feature: human-associated habitat; material: faeces | place: Denmark | collected 2008/2010 | reverse complement strand
CAGAGCTTTAATCGCTCATTGACGAATATGTCACTGACTATATCCGTAATTCCTGATGCTTTTTAGTGTACATCTCACTGTAATTCTTTGAGCTTTCCTCAAAGTCATTACGGGTTTCTTTACTATTATCTCGTTGTTCAATTTTCAAGGTCCTATGTTCACTTTGCACAAGAAAAACTTGATTCTCTCTTTTGTTTTAAGAGGATTTGTTGTTTTCCTTCGCGGAACATTCTCTATTATATACCTTTTTCCAGAAAAGTCAACCCCTTTTTTCAAAAAAATTCAATTTTTTCAGAAAAAGTTTTAGCCTTGTGGTTTTGCCAACAAATTTCTTTGTTTTATCACAACATATTGTGGTTGTCTAAAATACACCTTTTTACAATTTTCAAAATCCTATTGTATTTTCCCCTTCTATAATATAAAATAGAAATACAAATTAATTTTTCGGAGGAAAATTTATGATTAATTCCATTCCCTATTATCCGTATCAACAGAATGTGCAGATATTGAAAGGATTCTTTTCCAAACCGCTTACATTAATATGTGCAATAGTCTCCGGCCTTACATGTATTTTCGGAATGTTTAGCATTAATACAAGAGCAGGTTCTACGAACATATCTTTCTCGAGCGGCACAGGCGGTTCAATTTCAATTCTTTTATGTATTGCTCTTATCATGCTTTATGCAAAATGCCGTTCAAATGATCCAATGCCATTTGGCGCAACGGTTACTCTCATCAAGATATATTCTATCATTGAAATAGTAATCGGCGGACTTGCATTGCTCGCCTTTACCGGAATAACTTTTCTTCTTGCATTAGTTTTGCAGGGACAGGAAATATTCGGATACATTCTTATCCTCTGCATCTTTGCTATTCCTATTGCACTTGTAACACTCATACACGGTATCGGATTGCTTTTATGGTCCGATTCAATTAAGAAGGGTGCAACATCGGTTTATCTCAAAAGCAGAGGTTCAATACTTCTTGCCGTGTCTTCTATTCTCTCTATTATAGTAAGCGTTGCATCCGCAATTGCTTCATTCATTTTTATTAAGGAATACGGTCCGGAAATTTCAGCGTATCTGCATAATTTGGCTGAGGAGAATCCGAACTTTAATTTTAGCGGTCTATTTGATTCGTCAGATCCCATGAATTCATTGTTTATTTCCGCTGCGGGGGTTGTAACGGTATTAAATACAGTACTGTCTGCTGTATTTTACGCTTTGCTTGCAGCACTTGCTATTTCTTTTCACACATATATAAAGAAATACACAAACGGAATTAACCTCGGTTCATGTCAGTCTCCTGAATATGACGCTCAGCAAAACGCTGTCCCCGTACCTCCTGTTGCTCCTGTAACAGGCGAAATGCCGACAGAAGGTATTCAGCCGCCTGTTCAGCAACCGATTGATTTTCAGCCCCAAAGCGTTGATTTTGGCTCAATGGATGCAACTTCCGACAACAAACAGATTAACACTCAGTTTGAAAATCCTTATATGCAAGCTGTCGCAGACGATATGAGTGATAAATCAAATACGGTTGTTTGCCCGAACTGTCATGCACAATGCAATAACGATATGAAGTTCTGCGGAAACTGCGGTACAAAACTCAAATAAAAAACGCTATACATATATATAGAAAAAGCTGAGATTGAAGTTGAATCAATCTCCGCTTTATTGCGTCACAATTATTTACATATATATGTTACTTTTTAAAAGCCTTGAAATCCTTGATAACCTGCTCACGATGCTTATAGTTATCGCTATTCTTGTCAGGATTTGTCTTATCAATAGCAGTGTCTGTATAAATCATAAGATAGTTGCCGTTGTCCGAAAGATAGGCTGTTACATCGGGAAGTCCGTAGATGCTGAATGTGCCGTTGTCCTTAACTGACTTTACAATCTCATCGGCTGTGCTGTTCGTTTTCTTTGTATCATAAGAGTAAAGCTCAATGATAATATTTGAACCTGCATACTTTGCAGCAAACTTTTTACCTTCTTTGGCGCCGATAGCGGACGCATCCATTTTAATGCTGCCGTCTTTACTTTCAAGGTATCCCTTAGCTACAAAATAATCAACAAGTCCGTCAAGGTCATTGCCGTATTTATCATCCTTAACCGAAGATGTTGTAGGCTGAGTGCTGTCCTCGCTTGTCTGTGAAGAACTGTTACCGTCCTTATAAAGTGCATCATTATAGCTGCAACCAACTGCAGTAACCGCAAGAATGCCTGCACATAAAATCGCTGTAAGAATTCTCTTCATAATATTTTTCCTTTCGGTTCATTCTTTCGTTCTGTCATAAGTACAGTATATTATACCGCATATTTTCCGATAAATCAATATAAATTTCAAAAACAATAGGCAGATGCCGAAGCGTCTGCCTTGATTATGTCGTAACATTATTAATATCATAAGATTTGATTATATAGAACTGCCCTTTCAAATTAAGTGTGATGCACTCACCATACAGAGTTAATTCTATCACCAAGTCAAGCTCGGGAATTCATAGTTTAGATTATATCAAACTATCTACACGAACTAAAATTAACACGAGCTAAAATTAACCTACTATATATACATTCACATTTCGTCTGCCAAAGCTTACACATTCATCATATGTGTTGTAGAAACAGTCAACAATTGCAGTTCCCGACATGAGCGCACCGCCTGTGTCAACGGCTGTTGCGTAGCCGTAAACAAAACTGCCGTCTGTTGATACAATATAAAGCTTTGAGCCATACGGAATGATGTTCGGGTTGACTGCCACACCGCCGTGATAAGCCGTTACACCTGTTGCCGTAAGTGAACCTGCGGGTGCTGTGTACGCTGTACCTGAACCTGTAACAACCGATGAATAGGCAACGGTGTTGCCGTTCATATCCGTAAATGTGCCGGCAGGATTGCTGACATTTGAACCCTTTGTACCCATAAGTACGACCTTGTCAACAGGCTCTTTTGTAATTTTGGTGTCTACTGTTTCTGAAGATACCTTTTTGCCGTCAACATACTTGCACTTCTTTGTTACAAGAGCTTCGCCCTGTTTGCCCTCAGTCTGAACCTTTGTTTTGCCAAGGTCAACATCTTTTGAATTTTTCTTGACGGTTTCAAAATCAACCGACTGAGTTTCGGTTTCGTTCCTATAGGTCACACGCTTGATTGTGATGCTGTCTGCGTCCTCAATGTTGCTGTCCTTGTCAACGCTGAGAATATCGTCATCGGAAAGCTTGTAGCCAAGCTGATTGAGGACATCGCAAACATTGCCGTTCGGAACATAAACGCTGTCGGTTTTGCCGTCAGCCGTAATTGAAAGCTTTTTGCCCTTGTAAACCTTAACAACGAGATTATCCGAAACCGGAGTTGAAAGCGACGGCTCAACCACCTCGTTATATGCGGGAGTGATGCCTGTTCTTTCAAGCACATCGGCAACCGTACCTTTTGCAAGGCTGACTGTTTGAACATCGCCGTTATAGTCAACGCTGATTTCAACAGCCCTAATCATGCCGTATGTAAATCCGTTTTCATCAAGTCCTGCATAAACGATATCGCCGTTTGCAAGCTCAACACCGTCTGATGTTACAGCATGTTCTGTTTCTGCACTGTAGTTCACGGCAGCAGCTACCGTGTAAATCGAACCTGTAATAATTGCAGCTGCAAGTGCAAAAGTCGTTACGGAACGCAGGGGACGAAAGTTCTCTTTCTTTTTCTGCATAATAAATTTCTCCTGACTTGCAATTTTCTCAGGATTGATTTTGCATGGAAAATTGCATATTTAATTCATAAACCTTCACTAAAGAGCCGTCTTGCTCTTTACAGGCACACATTATAGGACTGTGTTTTGTGAATGTCAAACCAATCAAAAGTAAATTTTTTGTGCAATTTCACAAGACTTTCGCCTTTATTTTCTATTTTTGCAATATAATCTTGTTTCTTATTGGGAATTATCCTGCAAATTTATATGCAATTTGCAAGAAATTCACTTTTACCGTTTCGTTACCGATTTGTTACTGTTTTGTAACTACTTTCTCATAGAGAATTTTATCGCTTAAAACAGTTGTTTTTAATGCTTTTTTAGCAACAAAAACGAGGTCAAATCGACCTCGTTTTCTGCTGTATTTATTCATCCTTTTTCTTTGTAATTGTTTTTTGTGATTTCTGTTCTATTTCTTTAATACTACTCTTTGGAGTGGGCAAATCTTCCGGCATAGTACCTCCAAGTTCCTTTATTGTTTCACGGACTTTTTTGCCAACATGATAATGGGTTTGATGTTCTCAAATATTCGGTCGCTATACTTTTCAATACTAGTCATGACTATCCTCCTTTGTGCAAAGTATACAAAATTTTCGTTTTTTTGCAACATTTTGCTGGCATCAGCAAAATGTTATTATTCAAATTACTAATCTTAAATCAGCTATTATTATATAATAATTATAATGTAACTCACATTAAAAATCAACACTAAAGTTTTATAATGTTGTTTCATTTGCATACTTTTTGCGGTACTCCGTAGGGGTGATTCCTTTCAGCTTTCTGAAAACCTTTGAAAAGTATAACTGATCGGAAAAGCCTACCGAAAGGGCGACATCCTTAATCTGAACATTCGTGTTGTTAAGCATTGTGCAGGCTCTGCCGATTCGGCAGTTGTTGATGTACTCGATAACCGAAAATCCCGTTTCTTCCTTAAAAAGTCTGTAAAGGTAAGTGCGGTCAATCTGGACTTTGTCGGCAACGCTTTTAACTGTACATGAAACATCACGAAAGTTTCTTTCTATATAATCTCTCGCCTGCATAATGTAGTCGGTTTCGGTTGATTTCCGACTCGGATAATACTGAATATAGTATGACAGCAGAATAAGCACCTTGCCGTTTGTGCGACAGGCGGCATAAACCGTGTCGCTGTTGTCATCACAGACATCAAAATATTGAAAAAGACTTTCAACGGGAATTTCGGGGGCAACAGGACGGCTTTTTGAAAAATTGGTTCGGCTTATCATTACGGCAATTTCAAACCCCGTGAGTTCAACCCATTTGTATTCAAACATAATATTCGGATAGGCCTTGACGCTTATGCTTGAATACGGAAAAAGCATAACCGAATTACCCCTTTTCACGGGATATTCGATGCCATCTATAATAAAAATCCCCTTACCTGCCGTAACAAGAAACAGGCCGTAGGTTTCACGCATTGCGGGTTTGATTTCAAAATCAATATCAGGAATCCTCACACCGCACGAAACACAAACATTTGACAGTACTCTGTAATTACTATTTTGTTCCATATAATCGCCTCAAATACAACATTTGTCCATAATATCATAACATATCTATATAGATTTTCGTGCTTTTTCACGCTATAATTATGTTATTATACAATAATTTTGCATTTTTGACAATAGGTGATTCGGAGTGAAAAATTTTGAACTATAAATACGAAATAATAAATTATGACCAAAACACACCTGCAAAGGTTATGTATCTTAACCTTTCGTCAGAAACACACAAGACTGAACTTCATTGGCACAGAGAGCCTGAGCTTGTCTATGTGATTGAAGGTCAGGCAGAATGTCCGAGAAACGGCGAAACAACGCTTGTAAACGAGGGGGATTTTATTCTTTTCAACAGTGAAGATGTTCACCTTGTTCGGCCTGTTGTCGGAACAAGCGTCCGCCTTGTGTGCATTCAGCTTTCGTTTGAATATATGCGAATGTTCTGCAAGTCAATTGACAGCGTTGTTTTTGACCTTTCTGTTTCTCCTCAAACGAAACAGAAGCTTATTGAAGTTCTTCAGGAAATTGCCGAAACAAATCCCAATGATGAGTACAGCACACTTCTTCAAATTGCTCATGTCAATAAGATTTACTATCTGCTCTTGAAGAATTGCACCTGCTTTAAGAGAGCGACCAACAATCCGATTATTCCGCGCAGAGATTTTTCATATGCAAAAACAGCAATTGCATATATTAACGAAAACTATAAGCGTGAAATTCCTCTTAACGAGATTTCATCGGTTGTAAATCTTTCTCCGTCTTATTTTTCAAAGTACTTCAAAAGCATCACCCGTGTGAGCTTTTCGGAGTATCTTGCAAACCTCCGACTTGAAAATGCAATCAACGATATGCTTGATAAGAACTCGACGGTTTCTGCCGCTGCACTTGAAAACGGCTTTGCAAATGTAAAGTCATTCATCACACAGTGCAAAAAGGTCTACGGTCTTACACCGGCGCAGTATAAAAAGAAACTTCTCAACAGATAATTTTAAAGGCTCAGAACTTTGTACAGGTTCTGAGCCTTTTTGCATACGGCATACAGCCGTTTCTTATTGATAAAGTTTATCCTTGAAAAATTTCGCCACCATATCCCACAGCTTTTCCTGTGCAAAAAATATGTCGGCGTGTTCCGCTCCGTTAATTGCCACCAATGTGACATCGCAACCGTTTTTCTCAAGCAAATCGTGCAATTCGGCACTTTGCGAAAAAGGAACGGTGGAATCGTCTGTTCCGTGAAAAATCATAAACGGCGGTGCTGACGGGGTTACATACGAAACTGGGCAACACTTCATTGCCTTTTCCTTATTGAGCGCAACATTCATTCCGAGCATGAGCGACTCCATACTTGCCGCCGAAGTTAACGGCGATTCATATGGAAATGTTGAAACATCTGTCGGCGGATAAAAGGCACAGCAAGCCTGTACCTCGCTTGAACAGTCAAGATAATTTCCGACATCAAGAGCCTTATCGTTATCCAAAGCACACATAGCAGCAAGATAGCCTCCTGCGGATTCGCCTGCAACACCGATTTTGTTTTCATCTATATTATAACGGTCTGCGTGAGCCTTGATGTAGCGAATAGCCGCTTTTACATCCTCCAACGGCATCGGATATGCCCCTTCATTGCTTGTGCGATATTCAACACTTGCAACTGCAAAGCCCTCGAGTGCCAACTTTGCAAGATAAGCAAAATGGGCAGATTTATCCAGTCTTATCCAACCGCCACCGCAAAACCACACAATACACGGGTATTTTTTGTTTTTTAATTTTGGATAAATCAAGTCGAGTTTCAAGTCTCTTGTGGTGTGTCCGAACCATGCGTCAACCTGTGCATAGGTTATGTCGGATACGGTAAAATATCTCGGTTTTTCAATTTTAAGATTCATTTCAAACTTCATAATATTATCCCTTATCAGTTGTATTTGCGGAGCAAGCCTATATTATATGACTCAATCTCCGAAAGGTCGCTTTCGCTGAAATTGTAGTTTTTGTGATACCAGCTCCGGCTCTCATAGTATTTCTGAATTGATTTTGTTTTGAAAACATATCCGTGACGGGCATAGATTTCGTTGATTGCATCCTGTGCAACATCTCCGCCGAGTCCCGTAACTTCATCTACAGTAAGTTTTCTTTGTGACGAATGCGGAAATATAAAACCGTTGTTACGGCTTTCGTCTGATTTTGACGAAGAACTGTTTGAACCTTCATGCCTCTTAGCATCATCACTCTTTGTCGGCTCTGTTGATTTTGTGTAACTTTCGGTCGGATTCATATTGTTGTCCTTTACGGTAACGGTACAGGTTGCCTTTTTGCCGTTTGCGGATTCGCAGGTGATTGTTACAACGCCTTCACTTTCACCAAGAACCATGCCGTTGCCATCAACACTTGCGACCTTCGGATCCGATGACGACCACACAAGGTTGTCGGACGGTGCGTCAACAGGTTTAACCTTTGCCTCAAGCTGAATTTTACCTCCCTGTTTTACGGAAGTTGAGCTCTCGCTCAGAGTCACGCTTTCAATCTCTTTGTCAAGAACGGTCACATTGCAAAGTTTTTTAAGTCCGCTTTCGCTCTCTGCCGTCACAACGGCTGTTCCCTTTGATTTGCCTGTGATTGTTCCGTCATCAACGGTCACAATTTTATTGTCCGAAGATGACCAGCTTATTTTCCCCGCATCTGCACCCTCGGGTTCAATTGTTACCGAAATATGCTTAGTATCGCCCACATGAAATTCGATTTCTTCATAGCTTAATTTCATGCTCTTGGCTTGTTGTACAAAGCATGAGCAAATCACAAACGGCACAAGCATAATCATCGCCAAAACGGGTATTAATTTTTTCACAAATACTCCCCCTGTCCTTAATATATGTAAAATCCTTGTTCTTATCTGTATTCTAACCTATTTATATACTTTTGTAAACCACAGCCAATCAACTTTCATTCACAAGCTTTTCAAGACCTTCTCTGCTCTTTATAAGTATTCTTCGGTACTCGGTAGAAATGTATCCCGATTTTGCAAATCTGCTCAGAGTTTTGCTGACCGTTACCCTCGATACGCCTACCGTATTGGCAATTTCTTCATGCGTAATTGCGACAATGCCGTCATGTTCGTTTTCAAGCAAGAGTCCTGCAATACGGGCGTCTGCCTGCATAAAGGTCATTGAGTCAAGCTGTGATGACAAAAGTCTTATTCTGTTGGCAAGAATTTCAAGCAATTCAAACGCAAGCGTAGGGTGCTGTGCGATAATGTCGGTCAATCGCTTTTTGTCAATCATTATAACTTCGGTATTTGTAAGTGCCTTGGCGGAACTGACTCTCGGCTTTTTGTCAAAAAAAGCACCCTCACCGATAATCTCGCCGTGTCTTGCCGTGTTGAGAGTTTTCTCGTTGCCGTCAACGGAATTCATATACACCTTTACACTGCCCTTTTTGATGTAGCAAAAGCTTTGCGCCGTGTCGCCCTGAAGATAGATTATCTCATCTTTTGCGTATTTTCTGACGCTCCCCGACTGTTCAATCAGCGACTGCATATTCTCATGAACAGTGCTGTTTGCGTGTCCGCAGGCATTAATCGTGTGTTCCATAATTCACCGCCCTAATAATCCGATTTATTTCCTTAATTGTAACATAGTTTACAATCTTTTTGCAAGGTGTATGCAATAATTAACTTAAAGAAAAGGAGTGATTTATTATGGGTATGACTATGTCGCAGAAGATTCTTGCGGCTCACGCAGGACTCAGCGAAGTCAAGGCAGGTCAGCTTATTGAGGCAAAGCTCGATATGGTTCTCGGTAACGATGTAACATCTCCCGTAGCCATTAATGTATTCGAGGAAAACGGCGCTACCTCAGTATTTGACAACACAAAAATCGCAATGATTATGGACCACTTTACACCTAATAAAGATATCAAGGCAGCAACACAGGTTAAACAGGTTCGTACATTTGCAGACAAATATGATATCAAAAACTACAGAGATGTAGGTCAGATGGGTATTGAACACGCACTTCTCCCCGAACAGGGACTTGTAGGACCGGGCTGTCTTTGCATCGGTGCTGACTCACACACCTGTACATACGGCGCACTCGGCGCATTCTCAACAGGTGTCGGCTCAACAGATATGGCAGCAGGTATGATCAGCGGTAAGGCTTGGTTCAAGGTTCCGTCAGCTATCAAATTCAACATTGTAGGCAAGCCACAGGGTTTTGTAAGCGGTAAGGATGTTATTCTCCACATCATCGGCAAAATCGGCGTTGACGGTGCGCTTTACAAGTCAATGGAATTCACGGGCGAAGGTCTTAAATACCTCAACATTGATGACAGACTTTGCATTGCAAACATGGCAATTGAGGCAGGTGCAAAGAACGGTATCTTCCCTGTTGACGACATCACCCGTGAATACTGCAACGGCAGATATCAGGGTACTCCTGTCGAATACACGGCAGACGAGGACGCTGTCTATGACGAGGAGTACACAATCGACCTTTCAGCTCTCCGTCCGACAGTTGCATTCCCGCATCTCCCCGAAAATACAAGAACAGTTGATGAAATCGGCGAAAAAGAAGTTAAGATTGACCAGTGCGTAATCGGTTCATGCACAAACGGCAGAATTTCAGACCTGCGTGCCGCCGCAAACATTCTCAAGGGCAAGAAGATTGCAAAGAATGTTCGTTGCATCATCTTCCCCGGCACACAGCAGATTTGGCTTGACGCTATGCACGAAGGTCTTTTTGATATCTTCATTGAGGCAGGCGCAGTTGTTTCAACACCGACCTGCGGTCCGTGTCTTGGCGGTCATATGGGTATTCTTGCCGCAGGCGAAAGAGCAATCTCAACAACCAACCGTAACTTTGTCGGCAGAATGGGTCATGTTGACAGCGAAGTTTATCTTGCAAGTCCGGCTGTTGCCGCCGCAAGTGCTGTCGCAGGCTACATCATTGACCCCGAAAAGGTATAAGAAAGGCAGGTAACAAACAATGAACGCAAAAGGTACTGTACACAAGTTCGGCGACAATGTGGATACCGATGTAATTATCCCTGCTCGCTACCTTAACACCGCATCTCACAAGGAGCTTGCGGCTCACTGCATGGAGGACATTGACGCAGATTTCGTAAATAAGGTTAAAGAGGGCGACATTATGGTTGCCGAAAAGAACTTTGGCTGCGGTTCTTCCCGTGAACACGCACCAATCGCAATCAAGGCAAGCGGAATTTCATGTGTAATCGCATCAACCTTTGCAAGAATTTTTTATCGTAACTCAATCAACATCGGTCTTCCGATTCTTGAATGTGATGAGGCGGCAAAGGATATCAAAGAGGGCGATACAGTTTCCGTAAACTTTGACACAGGCGTCATCACCAACGAAACAACAGGCAAAACATATCAGGCTGAGCCGTTCCCCGAGTTCATTCAGAACATCATCAAAAAAGGCGGTCTCATCAACTCGATTATGTAATCTATTGATTTTGATTTATAATTATAACAGAACAACAAACGGCAGACTTAATATCAAGTCTGCCGTCCTTTTTAGTTCGTATTTTTTAATTCGTGAAGATAGTCTTTTTATTAGAGAAACAAAAAAGTCCGAGCGCTACATTGCTATTGTTTGTACAATCCAATGTAGCGGCAAACCGTGCAAGCTTTCAATGAAAATCCATATAATCATTACATTAATATACAAAACAACCCCGACAGATTTTGCTCTGTCGGGATTGTCGTTTATAATATTATTTTCTTGTAATTGACCAACCTGTTGCGTTATAACCGCTGATTGTCTTGCCGTTTTTGTCGATGCAACGGAGAGTGTATGTAACCTTCTTACCCTTCCTTGCACCGGAGTCTGTGAAAGATGTTGAAGTTGTGTCCTTTACCTTTGTCCAACTTCCGCCTGCATACTTTCTGTAAAGTCTGTAGCCATACACTCCTGCAACCTTGCCCCATGTCACGCTTACACCCTTTGAAGTGTTTGTAAGCTTTGTGATTTTCGGTGCAACGGGTGCATATTTTTTCGACCAACCCTTTGAATAAAAACCGCTGACGGTTTTGCCGTTCTTGTCAATACAACGGATTGTGTAGGTTTCCGTTCTGTTCGGACTTACTCCCGAGTCGGTAAAACTTGTCGCAGTTGTATCCTTAAACCTTTTCCAACCGCCTGATGAGGTCTTGTAGTAAAGTCTGTAACCGTAAACTCCTGCAATTTTGTGCCAACTGAGCTTGATACCGCCTGAAGTGTTTTCAAGCTTTGAAATTGTCGGAGCAACGGGAGTGTATTTCTTTGACCAACCCTTTGAGTTGTAACCGCTTACTGTATTGCCGTTCTTGTCAATACAACGGATTGTGTAGGTTTCCGTTCTGTTCGGACTTACTCCCGAGTCGGTAAAACTTGTCGCAGTTGTATCCTTAAACCTTTTCCAACCGCCTGATGAGGTCTTGTAGTAAAGTCTGTAACCGTAAGCACCGTCAATCTTCTTCCACGAAAGTTTGATTCCGCTTGCCGTGTTTGTAAGACTTGAAACAGATGGTGTTGGTAGGTTTGATTTAACAGTAACTTTGCAAGTTGCAGTTTTGCCGTTTGAAGTTTTGACCGTAATGGTGGCTGTACCCGCAGCTTTTGCGGTAACTACACCGTCACTTACCGTAGCGATTTTTGTATTACTGCTACTCCAAGTGCAAATTTGATTTGAATTTGCAGGAGTCACTGTTTTAGATAGTGTAAGTTTATTGCCTTTAAACAAAGTTGCTGTTGTTTTATTAAGTTTTACGGAATCAGGATTTTTACCCAATGATTTTCCTTCACTATTTACTGTAAGGTTGCTGTCTAACGATTTATACAAAGCCTTATCAACAGAATTGGCACCTTTATAGGAATCTACAGATATATTCTGAGCATTGTTTTTAGAGCTTAAGATAATACTATCTATTTTTGTTTTAGCTACATTTAGAGAACCCTCGTTTTTCTCTGAATGGATTTTTACAAAATCACATTTCTTAGTATTCATTGCAACCGATGCATCAAACTTATTTCCATATGCTTTTACACCGTTTTTATCGATATATATATTAGTAGCTTTTTCGGTTGTTATTCCAACATTTGGAATATTATTACCTGAATAAACTATGCTAAACGAACCGCTTATATCAGTAACCTTAAACATAGTACTGTCAGCAGTTGTGATTATCCAATATGAATTATTTCCGTCATTGAAAAGCTGACAATCATAAACTTTCATTGTTCCGGAATAACTTTTTCCGTCATATACAAGTTCTTTTCCTTCGCTATTGGTTAACCTGAATTTTTTATATGCAGACAACTGAATAACCGCTCTGTTATTTGCAGATACTTCATTATCCGACACAACTACAGGTTTCGCTGTGCTTTGATCACTAAGAGTTCCTATTGAAATATCATTATATAACTTATTTAAACCATAATATGAAAGACTTGTCCAAACATTCTCAATTTTATAGCCTAACGCTTCAGCGTTTGCATCAGCAAAAGAAAACGATTTATAATCTGACGCTATTGAAAGTGTAGTATATTTTGCGACAGGATTCGAATCCTTAACATACGAATTTTCATCATATATTTTTATTTCATGTCTATTCTTACTGCTGTTCCAATTATAACCACACACAACAACACTGTGTCCCTCAACTTCATTATTTTTAACGGGGTTGTGAAAAGAAAAGCTGAACACAAATGGCTCACTTTTATTTTTGGCTGTTTTTGCTTCACTTACAAGTGATTTAAAAAAAGATTCCATTCTATTTTCTAACGAAAATATGCTCCAACCATCTTTTGAAAGCAACTTAGTAGGTTTGCCTTTATTTGTGTCTTGCGTCAATTGATAATACATAATAATGTCACTAAAATTCCTATTGTTGTTTGGCGACCCAAGTTCCCAATAACAATCTGCATGCGGCACTATTGTATTAAAATCTAAATATTCTTGATTTCCATAGCACATGGAAAGTGCAATTCCATGGCACACACCTTGTACTTCACCGTTAAGTTCATTATATAAATTAAACATCATATTAAAATCAGTTGCATCTAAAAACAATTTTGTTTTCAATTTTTTACTGTCAATACGATAAGCTAAACCGCTATGTGAAAAATTATTTGTGTCCGCCTTTATTTCAAAATATGAATTTCTGATAAATTTTACATCATAAAGTTTTGCATACCTATACGCAGGGGAATTTTTATAACTTTTCAAAGTAAAGCTATACTCTCTCATTTTAACCCAACCGCCCTTATATGCGGCACCAAATCCGTAAAAACTATCCCCAACATACACCACTGAATCAGGAATATTGATACTGTTTAGGTTACAACAATTCACAAAAGCAGAGTCACCTATATATTTCAATCCATCTGGTATAGTAATACTTTTTAGATTTGCCGAATTTTTTTCATAATTATAGCTACTCGGCTGTCCGGTACATCCATAATAACAAAGGGCACTGTCTCTAAAGGCTGAAGGAGATATGCTCTTTGTTCCTTTTTTTAATGTAACAGATGACGGTATTTTTCCTTTATATTTATAAGCACATTTGCCTATATATACCATTCCGTTTGGTTGCTTATTATACCAATAATCAAAAGCCTGATAACCCACATATTCTACTGAATCAGGTATAGAATCTTTTGTAATATTTCCAAAACCGCTACTAATTCCTAAAGTACCGCTCTTAACCTTCAGAGTATAATTTTTGGGGAGCGTACCTTTATAACCATATAAAACCCTACCTATATAAACGGGACCATTTGGTAGATTGCTATACCATTTTGTATCATCAAAGGCAGAACTATCGACTATTATTACTGAATCCGCAAGTTTAATTGAAGAAAGTGCTGTACATCTTTGAAATGCCTGCCACCCAATCTCAAGAACTCCTTTTTCAATATTTATAGATTTTAGTGACTTACATTCAAAAAACGCCCTCACACCTACTCGTTTAACATTATTTCCAATAGTTAGAGAGGTAACTTTACTAAATCCTTTTAAGGAAAATCCTAATGGTTCATCTTGTGCGGTTTTGCCAACACATACAACTTTATACCCATCAAGTGTTGCCGGAATAGTTACACTTGTTGCTGAGCCTTTATAACCTGTAAGATAAGCCTCGTTGTTTTTAACTATGTATGTATAATTACCACAAGTCTGTTCCGGTTCTCCCCACGCACTTGCTGTCAAAGGTGCGACAACAGTCAGCATAGAAAAAACCATAACAATAGATAAACACATACTTAATATTCTTTTCATTCCATTTCCTCCTTATATATTCTCAGGTTTATGTATATCCCCTATATTTGGAATTATACAACAATTATTACATAAAATCAATCATTGAGAGTATATTTTTATATCTATGTAATAATTACACCATTTGATGTAATTTTTGAGTAAGCAAGGAAAAAACATTTAAAACTCAAAAAAGCCTCCCGAACAAACGGGAGGCTTGAATGCTTTTACGCACAAATATTTAAAGTAAAACCTTTTAACAAATTACTTCTTGTAAGATGTGTGCCAGATTTCCTTAGCATACTGGAGGATTGTACGGTCAGATGAGAACTTACCTGCATTTGCAATGTTGATAAGGCACTTCTTACCGAATTCCTTACGGTTAGCATACTCTGTGTTAGCTCTGATCTTTGTATCAACATAATCAGGAAGGTCATAGATGAGGAAGTAGTTATCAGCCTTCTGCCATGAAGAATCCTTGAGGAGTGAATCATGGAGTTCCTTGAAGCTGCCTTCGCCCTGAGCGCCGCCGTCATCAAATGTGCCGTCGATAAGAGTATCAACAACTCTCTTAATTTCCGGATTAGCGTCATAAAGAGCCTTTGGATGGTAGCCTTCCTTCTTCATTCTCTCGATATCCTCAACCTTTGCGCCGAAGATGTACTCGTTCTCAATGCCTGCGCACTCAGCAATTTCAACATTAGCACCGTCAAGTGTACCGAGTGTAGGAGCACCGTTGAGCATGAACTTCATGTTACCTGTACCCGATGCCTCAAGACCTGCTGTTGATGTCTGCTCAGAAAGGTCAGCGGCAACAACAATCTTCTCAGCGTAAGATACATTGTAGTTAGAAATGAAGTAAACCTGAAGGAGATCCTTTGTTTCGGGATCGTTGTTTACAAGCTTAGCAATCTCGTTGATGTACTTAATGATTGCCTTTGCTCTTGCATAACCCGGAGCAGCCTTTGCGCCGAAGATAAATGTTGTAGGAGTCCAGTTCTTAAGCTTCTTATCCTTCAATCTGAAGTAGATTGTCATGATTGAGAACGCGTTGAGGAGCTGTCTCTTGTACTCGTGAAGTCTCTTAACCTGAATATCATAGATTGAATCGGGATTTACATCGTAGCCGTCCATCTTCTTGATGTAGTCTGCGAGCTGCTGTTTCTTCTTCTTCTTGATATTGTTGAACTTTGTGATTGTTCTTGTGTCAATGCAGTCATTGAGCTTTTCAAGAAGTGAAAGGTCTGTAAGCCATGCATCTGAGCCAACCTTCTCTGTGATAAGAGCAGAAAGCTCAGGGTTGCAAAGACCGAGCCAACGGCGCTGTGTAATACCGTTTGTCTTGTTCTGGAATCTCTCGGGATATACCTGATACCACTCTTTGAGTACATCAGCCTTGAGGATTTCTGTGTGAAGCTCGGCAACACCGTTTACATATGTTGATGCGTATGTTGCAAGTCTTGCCATATGAACAACATTACCGTCGATAATGCGCATCTTAGCCTTTGTATCCTCATGCACGCCCTTAGCAGTAAGCTCTTCCTGGCACTTGTTGGCGATAAGGCAGATAATGTGATAAATCTCAGGAATAACCTGTGTCATAAGGTCAGCAGGCCACTTCTCGAGAGCCTCGCCGAGAACTGTGTGGTTTGTATAGTTAAATGTCTTTCTTGCAATTTCAAAAGCGTCGTCAAAATTGAAGCCTTCGTTCATAAGAAGTCTTACAAGCTCGGGAACACATGATACAGGATGTGTATCGTTAAGCTGAATTGTGTTTTCCTTAGCAAAGAAGCTGAAATCATTGCCGTGCTTCTTCTTATAACGGCGCATAATGTCCTGAAGTGATGCAGAACAGAAGAAATACTGCTGTTTAAGTCTGAGAACCTTGCCCTCATACTTGTTATCGTTAGGATAAAGAACCTTTGTGATGTTTTCGGCATCGTTCTTTTCCTGAACGGCATTGTTATACTCTGTGTTGTTGAAAGCAGTAAAATCAAAATCGTTTACTGCCTCAGCCTGCCAAAGACGAAGTGTGTTGATGTTTGTTGTCTTACAGCCGATAACAGCCATATCGTAAGGAACAGCCTTAACTGTCTGGCCCTTGAATGATACTGTAACAGCCTCATCTTCAACACGGTTGCACCACGGATCTTCAAATCTCTGCCAGTTATCAGCTGTTTCAACCTGATAACCGTTTTCGATAAGCTGCTTGAAAAGACCGTACTTGTAACGGATTCCGTAGCCGTCAAGCGGTACTTCCTGTGTAGCAGCACTGTCGAGGAAACAAGCGGCAAGTCTGCCGAGACCGCCGTTACCGAGAGCGGCATCGTCGATATCCTCAAATACATTGATGTCAATGCCCTTCTTTTTGAGGAGCTTTGTAACATCTTCAAGAATGCCGAGGCAGTAGAGATTGTTGTACATCATTCTGCCCATGAGGAATTCTGCAGAGAAATAGTAAGCTCTGCGTTCGCTGTCATGTTTAATCTTGCTTGCTTCCCAGTTGCCTGCGATTTCGCCCATTACTGCTTTGCCGAGTGAGTAGTGAAGCTCAGCGGGTGTGAGCTCTTCAATCTTTTTGCAGTACATAGACTGAGCTGTGAGTTCAAGCTTTTCCATAATATTACCCATTTGTTTAGTCCTCCAGTCGTCCGCTTTTTTCAGACATAGTTTTTAATTTATCTGCAAGCTCATCAGTAAGAGCTGCACCATCGAGTCTCCATACCCAGTTTCCGCCGAGTGTTGACGGAATATTCATTCTTGCCTCCTTGCCAAGGCCGAGAATGTCCTGCATAGGTACGATTGCTGTATCTGCCTTGCTTTCATAAGCAACACGGATGAGCCCCCAGTTGAACGGTTCGTCATCAGGCATCTGACAATAACTTCTTGCATAGTTAACGTCCTCGGGTTTAGCTGTTTCAAGCCAGCCCATAACAGTATCGTTATCGTGAGTACCTGTGTAAACAACACAGTTTTCGGTGTATTTATGGGGAAGATAGTCGTTCTCTTCACCACTGTCGAAAGCGAATTCAAGAACCTTCATTCCCGGATAGCCTGTCTGCTCCATAAGCTCGGTTACATCGGGAGTGAGTGTTCCGAGGTCTTCGGCAACAATATCAATCTTGCCGAGTGCCTCTTCCATCATATTAAAGAACTTAATGCGCGGACCTTCAACCCATTCACCGTTGATTGCGTTTTCGGCAGGATAAGGAATTGAATAGTAGCTTGCAAAAGCTCTAAAATGGTCAATACGGGTGATGTCATAAAGCTTTGATGCGGCTTTAATACGCTCAAACCACCACTCATAGTCGGTAGCCTCAAGGTAATCCCAATCATAGAGAGGATTGCCCCAAAGCTGACCTGTTGCCGAGAAGTAATCCGGCGGACAGCCTGCAACTGCAATGGGATCACCGTCGTCATAAAGCTGAAACAGCTCGGGATTTGCCCATGTGTCTGCGCTGTCCATGGCAACATAGATTGGCATATCGCCCAAAATCTTGATGCCGAGACCGTTTACATACGCACGGAAGGATTCCCACTGCTCATAGAATTTGAACTGTACAAACTTCCAGAAATCAACATCATCCTTGAGCTTGCGTTCATAACGCTTCACGGCAGCCTCATCACGCATTTTGATTTCCTCATCCGGCCATTCTGTCCAGGAAACCATGTCAAAGCTCTTTTTAACTGCCATATAAAGTGCATAGTTTTTGAGCCATGAACTGTTTTTACGCTTGAAGGATGTAAATGCCTTCTGGTCACCCTTTTTGAAGTTATCGTAAGCAATCTTCAAAACTTCAAAACGGTTGTTGTAGATTTTCTCATAGTCAACCTCGGCGTCATCTGAGCCCCAGTCACGGCTCATGACCTCTTCCTTAGTCAAAAGACCTTCTTCACAAAGAGTGTCAAGGTCAATGAGGTAAGGATTGCCTGCATAGGTTGAAAAAGACTGATACGGTGAATCACCGTAACTTGTCGGTCCAACGGGGAGAATCTGCCAGATTGTCTGACCTGATTTTTTCAGAAAGTCAGCAAACTTGCGAGCCTCTTTGCCGATGGTGCCGATACCGTAGGGGGATGGAAGCGAAGTAATCGAAAGGAGAACACCTGCGCTTCTAGCCATAAAAATCAACTCCATTCTGACGGACTGTTAAATTTTTTAAATCTGCGAATTCGGGCGCAATTCGCCCCTGAACCCACAGTATCAAGATAATTTTAGCACATAATCTAAATTTTTACAAGTTATTTTTTTAACAACGACAAGTTATTGCAATATACTCAAAATAGTCAGTAAAACAGCATCAGAAGTTAGTTTTCTTATATAGCCTCTTGAATTTACCATGTTAATACTGCCGCCAAGCATAAGCTTTATTGCATAACTTTTGTCTTTTGTGCTGATTCCGCAATAAACAAGACCAACAGGCTTTTCGGGAGTTCCGCCCGTAGGACCTGCAATTCCCGTTGTACTTACGGCTAAATCCGCACCCGAAACATTTCTTGCACCCTCTGCCATCTGCATTGCAGTTTCAGCCGAAACTGCGCCAAGCACAGACAGCGTTTCGTTTGAAACTCCAAGCACCTTATGTTTCATTTCATTTGCATATGTGCATACGCCAAAATCAAACACATCGCTTGCACCGCTTACTGCGGTAATTCTTTCACTTAAAAGACCGCCCGTACAGCTTTCTGCGGTTGCAAGCTTTACGCCCTTTTCACGGAGCTTTGCAACAACATTTTCCTGGAGTGTGTCGGAATTGAGATTGTTTTTTCTCAAAAGCCGAACAACATCTGTATCTGTCAGAGTTATCATTAATAATCATCTCCGAAAATTTTTCGTATATCCATATTTTAGCACCGGCATATGAATATTGCAATTATTTTTATTTTTTGATATATTAAATAGAAAAGGAAAGCGTTCACGCAAAAACGCTTAAAAAAGAGGTAATTTTATGGCTTGGTTTTTTACCGAAAAAAATATATTCGGCAACAACTACACCCTTGTCGGAGAAAACGCAAAGCATATTTCTAAGGTGCTGCGTATGCGTACAGGCGATGACATCACCCTTGTTTCTCCGAACAAAACGCAGTACGAATGTAAAATTTCGCTCATCACACAGAGCGAAGTCACGGTTGACATCATCTCAAAAAAGCCGTGTGAAAACGAACCCGATGTTTTTGTAACCCTCTATCAGGCTCTGCCTAAGGGTGATAAAATGGATTTCATCGTTCAGAAATGCACGGAACTCGGAATCAGCAGAATTGTGCCGATGATTTCGGCAAGATGTGTTTCCCGTCCCGATGAAAAATCACTGAAAAAGAAGTGTGAACGCTGGCAGAAAATTGCTCTTCAGGCGGCAATGCAGAGTCGCAGGGGCATTATCCCCGAAGTAACTCCGTGCATTTCGTTTAAAGATGCGGCAGAACAGACAAAGCAGAACGAAAAGACCGTATTTTTTTACGAAATGGGCGGAGAATCCGTCAGAAAAATTCTGAATGGCACAAAGCCTAAAACCGTCGGAATGTTCATCGGCAGCGAAGGCGGATTTGAACAATCGGAGGTTGACAGCGTAACCGCAATCGGCGGTCAGGCGGCAACCCTCGGCAAACGAATTCTCCGTGCAGAAACCGCCCCCCTCGCCGCCCTATCCATTATTATGTACGAAACCGATAATTTTTAGGCGAGTGCCTCGCACCCCTCTCGTGAAGACAGTTTGTGCAATACACAACAAATGATGCCCGAGCACAGCATAGCAGTTGCATATACCGACTCGTAGGCGAGTGCCTCGCACCCCTCTCGTGAAGACAGTTTTATATATGATAACAATTGTCACCCGAGCACAATATTGTATGGATTTATGCAAACAGTAGCGGCGGTCAGTGACCGCCAATCGAACCGATTACAAAATCGGTTCGACATTACAAATGATTTTTAACCGACAATGATACAACATAAATTTATCGCTTGTTCGTTTTGGTTTTGCAACCAAAACGATTGGCGTTCGCTGAACGCCGCTACATTTCAACACCAAAATCGGAGGAAAATTTATGACAGGAATTATATGTGCCATGCAGATTGAGGCCAACGGAATTATTGCCCTTTCTCAGAACACACAAACCGAAGAAATCGCAGGAATGAAATTCACCACAGGTACTCTTAACGGCAAGGACATAGCCGTTGTAGTCTGCGGAGTCGGCAAGGTCAATGCCGCTATGTGTGCCGTTGTGCTTATTGAAAAGTTCAATCCCGATGTTGTAATCAACAGCGGTGTGGGCGGTTCGCTCTCCCCTCTTGTATCAATCGGAGATATTGTTGTTGCGACAAAATCCGTTCAGCACGATATGAACACAACTGCTCTCGGCGACAGACAGGGCGAGGTTTCATTTCCCGACGGTACAAAGATATTCTTTGACTGCGACAAAACAGTAGTTGAAAAGCTCACGCAGGCGTGCAAGGCACTCCCTGACACCAAGGTTGAGCAGGGCATTATCGCAAGCGGCGACATATTCGTTTCCGACCGTAAAAAACGCAAAAGAATTGCCGACACATTCGGTGCTCTTGTCTGTGAAATGGAGGGTGCGGCAATCGGTTATGTTTGCTACGCACTCAAAACTCCTTACGGAATCATCAGGGCAATCTCCGATGACCTTGACGAAAACAAGGGTGTTGACTATGAAAAATTCTGCAAACTTGCAAGCAAAAAAACCGTAGGCGCAATATGTGAATATCTCAAAAATGAATAATTATGACCGACTCAAAACGGGGAACGCTTTTGTTTCCCGTTTTTTCTTTTGTAATGAGTTGTCTTTTTCGATTTCTATTGACAATATAATCACATTTGGATAAAATAAAAGGTAACATTGTTTTATGGAATAACACTACATATACAAGGGAGAGATATATATGCAGCTTACAGGTGCAGAAATCATTTGCGAGTGTCTTCTTGAACAGGGTGTTGACACGGTTTTCGGTTATCCGGGAGGTGCGGCACTCAACACATACGATGCGCTCTATAAATACAGCGACAAAATTCGTCACATTCTCACAGCACACGAACAGGGTGCTTCTCATGCGGCTGACGGTTACGCAAGAGCAACAGGCAAAACAGGCGTTGTTATGACAACATCGGGTCCCGGTGCGACAAACATTGTAACAGGCCTTGCAACAGCCAATATCGACAGCATTCCGCTTGTTGCAATCACAGGCAATGTAACAACCGATCAGCTTGGAAGAGACAGCTTTCAGGAAGTTGACATTGTAGACATCGTAAAGCCCGTTACAAAGGCAAGCTTCCTTGTTGAAAAGGTTGAGGATCTTGCCGACACCATACGCAAGGCTTTTGCTCTTGCTCAACACGGCAGAAAGGGACCTGTTCTCGTTGATGTTCCAAAGGATGTAACGGCAAACAAAACAGAGTTTGTACAGACTATTCCCGAAAGACCGAGAACCTTTGAAATCAGAAACCCTGAAAAAGTTCGTGTTGTTCAGGAAATGATTAAAAACGCAAAGCGTCCTATGATTTACGCAGGCGGCGGTATCATCAGCGCTAATGCAAGCGAAGAATTCAAGGCATTTGCAGAGCTTATTGACGCTCCCGTTTGTTGTTCGCTTATGGGGCTCGGCTGTATTCCCGCCGATCATCCGCTCTGCGTCGGCAACATCGGTATGCACGGCGGTTACGAAACAGGTATGGCAACAGCCGAATGTGACCTTATGATTGCGTGCGGTGCAAGATTCTCCGACCGTGTTGCAGGCGACCGTGAAAGGTTCGGCGAACAGGCAAAGATTGTTCAGCTTGAAATTGACGAAAAAGAAATTAACAAGAATGTAAAGGTTGATGAATACATTCTCGGAGATATAAAAGAAATTCTCATTGCACTCACAATCGGTCTTGACCGTCAGAACCATCCGGACTGGCTTGCGAAGATTGAAGAATGGAAGCATCATTTTGACGATAAAAAGCTCCCCGAGTGCGACCTTCCGCTCCCACAGCAGGTTCTTGATACAATCAACGAAATCAAGTGTCCGTCAGACATCATCGCAACAGATGTAGGTCAGCACCAAATGTGGGTTGCACAGTTCAGCAAGATTATGGAAAGCAGAACGCTCCTCACATCGGGCGGTATGGGTACTATGGGTTACGGCATGGGCGCCGCAATAGGTGCGCAGTGTGCCCGTCCCAATGACAGGGTTTGCCTCATCACAGGTGACGGTAGTTTCCACATGAACTTAAACGAACTCGTAACACTGAAGTCCTATGAACTCCCCGTTGTTGTAGTTGTTATGAACAACACGGTTCTCGGCATGGTTCGTCAGTGGCAAAAGCTTTTCTACGGCAGTCGTTTTTCACAGACCGATCCGCACAGAGCAACCGACTTTGTAAAGCTTGCAAACGCTTTCGGCGTTGACGGTTTAAGAATCACAAAGCCCGAGGAAATCAAGCCGATTCTCACAAAGGCTTTTGAGATGAACAAGCCCGTTGTTGTTGACTGCCACATCAGTCCCGATGCAAATGTTCTCCCGATGATTCCTCCGGGAAAAACAATCAACGAAATCATCACCGAAATGTAAGCCGAGAGCCTCGGCACGCAGTTCGTGTAGGCAGTTTGTGTTTGGAACAGCTTTCAGTTCCCGAGCACGGCAAACCGCTGTTCCTTGTTCGTGTAGGTAGTTTGATTAAAAAACATCTGCATATTTCCGAACACAGCTAACTTAATAATTAAACATATATAGGGTACTCGTTCGAGTACCCTGTTTTTTATGCCATTCAGTAGCGGAATTCAACTTTGAATACATAGCTTTAAACAAAGCGTAAAAAACAGCCGTAAAAATACGGCTGTTTTGTGTTACGACTATTAAAGTAAAATTACTTCTTTTCTTTCTTTTCCTTTGGTTTAACTTCTTTTTCAAAGTTTACGGCATCGGCAACATCTTCCGTATCGAACTTATAATCCTTACCGGGGAAAACTGCGTTGAGAACGATACCTGCAATTGATGCAACAGCAAGCGGTGAAAGTGTTATTGCGGCACTGCCGATTGTGAAGCTTACCGTATCACTTGAAAGACCGAGCGCACAAACAAGGATAACTGCGGCAACGATAAGGTTACGGCTCTTTGTGAAGTCAACCTTGTTTTCAACAACATTTCTGACGCCGATAGCAGAAATCATACCGTAAAGAACAAACGAAATACCGCCGATGATACAGCTTGGAATTGAACCGATAATTACCGAAACAATCGGGAAGAATGATACTGCAACGGCAAAGTAAGCGGCAATTCTTATTACTCTCGGGTCATAAACTCTCGTAAGAGCGAGAACGCCTGTGTTTTCACCGTATGTTGTGTTTGCAGGGCCGCCGAAAAGTGATGCAAGTGTTGTTGCAAGGCCGTCACCGACAAGAGTTCTGTGAAGTCCCGGATCTTTGATGTAGTTATTGCCTGTTGTTGAACTGATGGCGCAAATATCACCGATATGCTCCATCATTGTAGCAAAAGCAATCGGAACAATGGCAATGATTGAAGATGCGATAAGCGCACCGTTTGAGTAATCAATACCGCCGAATACCGTTTTATCCCAGTGAATCGGAATTCCGATAAGTCCCTCACTGCCGAAAATGTGACCTTTTGAGATGTTGTCACAAATTGTGTTCAGGCTTGTAAAGTCAAAAATCGGCTGATAAACACCGTTTGCGTCAGCACCGCCCGAGAAAAGCCACGGAACATTCTGAATAAGGTCGGGGTTTGCCTGTGAAATGAAGTAAAGCACAAGACCTGTGCCGTAGGAGATGAGCAAGCCGAGTATAATCGGAATGATTTTAGCCATTCCCTTGCCCCAGATGTTGAAAACAACAATTACAGCAAGAGCAACTACAGCCAAGAACCAGTTTGTTGTGCAGTTTGAAACAGCCGACGGAGCAAGTCCAAGACCGATTGCAATGATGATAGGACCTGTTACAACAGGCGGGAAAAATCTCATTACCTTTTCAACGCCCACCGCCTTGATAACTGCGGCAAGGATGAAGTAGATAAGACCGGCACACGCAACGCCAAGGCACGCATACGGGAGCATACTGTTAGGGTCATTGGGTGAAAAAGCCTTGATTGCGGCATAACCGCCCAAGAATGCAAAGGACGAGCCAAGGAAGGCAGGTACTTTAAACTTTGTAATGCAGTGGAACAAAAGTGTTCCCAAACCTGCCATAAGCAAAGTTGTTGAAATGTCAAGTCCCGTTAAAATCGGAACAAGGATTGTTGCGCCGAACATTGCAAACATATGCTGAACACCGAGAATTATCATCTTCGGTTTTCCGAGTTTGCGGGCATCATAAATTGCGCCGTTGTTTTTGTCCATTAGAATTCCCTCTTTCTCATGTTCGGGTTTAAAATCTGTAAAAACCCATTCCTGTTAATTATACCTTTACACAGATATAAAAGCAATAACTTTTTATTTTAATGCCAAAAGTTCCCATATCATTGACATTTTGAACGGTTTTTAGTATCATTAAGTTAATCAAATAATCAAAATTCAACAAGGAGGCAATGATATGTCAGTTTCGTACATGACACATCCGCTTATAAGACACAAAATTACACTTCTCAGAAAAGAAGACACATCAACAAACGAATTCCGCAAATTGGTTGAAGAAATTGCAATGCTTATGGGTTACGAGGCTCTTTCGGATCTTGAAACTCAGGACATCACAGTTAAAACTCCGATTGAGGAGTCTGTTCAGCCTGTTATTTCAGGCAAAAAGCTTGCCGTTGTTCCGATTCTTCGTGCAGGTCTTGGTATGGTAAACGGTATTCTCGCACTCGTTCCGTCTGCAAGAGTAGGTCACATCGGTCTTTACCGTGACCCCAAAACTCACGAACCGCACGAATATTACTGCAAGCTCCCCGATCCGATTGATCAGCGTCAGATTGTTGTTGTCGATCCGATGCTTGCAACAGGCGGTTCGGCTATTGCCGCTGTTGATTTCATCAAAAAGCACGGCGGTCAGAAAATCAAGTTCATGTCAATCATCGCAGCTCCCGAGGGTGTTGACGCTCTTATGAAGGCACACCCCGATATTCAGCTTTATGTCGGCTGTCTTGACCGTGAGCTTAACGAAAACGCATACATTTGCCCCGGTTTGGGCGATGCAGGCGACAGAATTTTCGGTACAAAATAATTTATTTTCCGCATTCAAAAAGCCTGAGCAAAAATGCTCAGGCTTTTTCTGTTTCGCATAAATGTAAATGCAGCAGTGTTAAAAGTGTTTCGGGGTTAGGATGTGCGAAACAGGATAAGGTTTTCCAAAATAACATATCTTTCGGAATAACTTTCAAAGAGCAAGGTCTGTGTATTTATTTGTGACCGGTTAAATTCACATACCCTGTTTTCGATATTATTATAGCACAAAAAATATGTTTGTGTTAATTAGTCTTTAAATTGCCGATTTTTGACCGCTAATTTAATACTTTAGTCAACACGCATCAATCATGAATGATTTTATTTCCCCAAAAATCAAGCAGCTTCTCCTTAATTTCCGCATAGAGTGATGCGCTTATCGGCACTCTGTCGCCGTTTTTGCACACCCATTCCCGGCGATCAACTTTCTCCACATTCTCCATATTTGCTATACAGCCTCTGGAAATATAAATAAATTCATTTGAGTCAAGTTCTTCAAACACAACAGACAGCGGTTTTCGTATTTTTATCGGCTCTTTGCTTTTGAGGTGGTAAATTTCACTGTTTTTACCTCTTTTGATAATGTACAGAATGTACTTACACGGCAACATACCGCACATATCGTGCCGTTCAATCAGGTACGATTTTTTGCTTTCAAGGTCAATGACATTAGCTGCGTCAAGCAATGCGGCCTTCAGCCTATAATCTCCGTCTTGCTTTGGAACAAATCTGAAAATATCAAGTTTATATCCGTCAACGGCATAATTTACATGGGAGGTCATAAAAATAATAAGACAATTCGGGTTTGATTTTTTCACATAATCCGCAATCTCAAAACCCGACATTTTTGGCATTTCGATATCAAGAATCAGAATATCCATTTGTTTGTTGTCGCCAAGCTCAAACATAAACTGACTGCTGTCGGTGTATACCGAAATATCCGCCGATATATTCATTTCGCAAAAAGCACGTTCGGCTATTTCCTTTTCCCGTTTAACCGCCGAAGGGTTATCATCACATATTGTACAATGCAAAATCATATTCATAACATTCACCGTTTAAAGTTAATATAAATCACTTCTACAAAATCATTATACTATAGAAATTATCGCATTGCAATATATTGTCTGAATTTTATAAAACTTGTGCCTGTATATACCCCAAAAAAAGAAACACCCGAACTAAAAAGTTCGGGTGTAAAAGAATAAATTTAACTCAAAGATTATTCCGATTTATTTGCGGCAACACTTGAAGCCTGTTTGACAGCAGTATTGACTTTTGACTGATATGCATGACCTGCAACTCTGCCGTTGACAACCGCAACATAACGGTTGCCGTCAGACTTGTAATAGCTTACGGTGTCTGTTGAGCCGTCAGATGAGTATTTATATGTAACGGTAAGAACAGGCGAACCGTTTTTGCTGTCAGACTTTGTGTCGGCAAGCTCGACCATTGTAAGATTCTCATAGAAACCAGAGAATGTTGCAAGCTCAATTTCTGTCTTGCCGTTCTTAACGGTTGTTGTGGTTGTTGTTGACTCACTGCCGTTATCGTCTGTCTTTGTTTTCTGTGCAGTGCTCAGCGAGAATGTGTAGGTATTCTTGCCGTCATTTACGGAAACCTCCGACAATGCGCTCATCTTCGGATAAAGCACATATTCGTTTACAAGGCTGTCATAGCTTGTTTTAACCCACGGAACCTTTTCGGCAGAAATTGTATATACAATATTTCCGCCCTCTTTCATAAGGCACACATTGCCGTCACCGTCAGGCTTTGAAGCTCTGAGGCTGACTGTTGTGTCGGGATAAACAGCCTTTAACTTTGCATACGGATTAGAAAGACCTACGCTTGAAAGCTGTGAGGATGACGGATTAACCATTTTTACCGTGAGGGCATAAAGACCTCTGATGCCGCCTGCAACAAGACTGCTTTCTTTCTCGTTTGCGTAGCACTCAACGGGGCTTGTCATAACATAAGAAGCTGAGTTCTTATTGTCTGAATTTGGCTTGAGTGTGATTGTATTTGAAAAATTAGAACCTGAAATCTCAATTGACGATGCCTGACTGTTGTCGTTATCAGATGCCGCATCGTTGATTGTAAGACTGATAAGATCTGTAAGGCCGTAGTCAAATGCAGAAACAGAATCTTTTGCAACAAGATAAACAGTATCGTTGCTGCCGAACTTAATATATGTTCCGGCATTCTGCGGAGCATCATCACCGACATAGATAATAGCCTTTGTCTTGTCGGTATAAGTTACGGTAACAGTATCTCTCGGCTTATCAAGTCCGTAATCTGCAAGCTTTGAGCCGTCAAGAGTCATAACCTTTGTAAAGTCAATGCTTGCGGCATTGTTTGCGATATTGTCGGCAATACCGCCCTGAAGGTCAAAATCTTCATAACCTACAATAGTGTACTGTGTAGCACTTGTTTTGCCGTTTTTATCGGTCGGTGTATATGACTTGATGTCCAAAGTACCCTTTTTGTTTTCAAGATGAATCTTTGAAATCTTTGCAGGGATATAATCCATAAGAGTGCCGTAGCTGTTGTTATCAATTTCACCCTTATCGTTTGTCTGAATCTGTGCCTGATGAACACCGTCTTTATCGGTTGTAACGCTCATCTTTACACCCTCATCATATGTTGCTGCTCCCGATGACGAACCGTCGCCCTTCGGAAGAAAGATGAGCAGACACATAAGTCCCGCAAGAATCAATGCTGCTGCGCAGACAATAATCAATATTTTAGTATTCTTTTTCATTATCTGTTCCTCCTGCGTAACCAGAAAACAAAGCCTGCAACAAGTATTGCAATCGGGATAATGATTACAAACACAACAAGCATTGTGTTCTGTGTTGCAACATCGGTGATGCCGAGTTCCGTATTGTCAATCGACTTACTCTCAATTGTAATACCGACATCTTCCTTATCTGCAATTGTGTTGATTACATTCATAAAGTAAGCGGAGTTATTAAAGCTGTTGTACTTCATAATTGTGTCGCTGAACATAACATATGAACCGAATATGATAACTCTCGATGAGTTCTTGTCCTCGTTTGTCATAACACCTTCTGCCGCAACATTTTCACCGTTACCCGAAACTGCGTCCTTGTAGTCCCAGTTCTTGTCGGCGTCAATCGGCAATACGCCTGCCTTATCGGAAGTTTTAAGCAATGCGTGTGCAGTGTTTTCATCTGTAATATTAACAGCGTGTGACTCTGATACAACAACAGGAATCTTGCTGTTTTTGAGGTTATCTTTGTAGTAATCACCGTAGCTTACCGTGAATGCATACGGTGAGCTTGCGCTTACAAGGGTGCTTTCATCAGTTTCAAACACATAGCCTCTGTCAATTGACATACCCCATTCCTTGAGGAAATCGTCAAGGTTCGGCATCTCGCCCATATCGGCAGTCGGAACATAGATGAGTGAGCGTCCGTATTTGCCGTCATTTGAAAGCCATGTCGAAAGCTTTTCAACAATCTTCTCGTCAAGGTCAACAGACGGTGCGTACATAATTGCAATCTTTGCGTTGCTGTCAAAGTCGCCTGTTGCGAGTGAAACCTCGTTCACCTGATAAGCATTGTTTTCAAGAAGTGTTTTAAGTGATGAATAATCCTGCTCGTTGTTGCCCTTAATCATATCAACAACAACCTTGTCATCTGTTGTAACATTGAGAATAGCCGTTACAACAGCCTGCTCAATCTTTGTGCCGGTAAAGCTGTATGAACCGTAGTAATTGTAGGTCTTCTCGTCATATTCAAAGCAATCCGTAAGAGTAAGCACCTTGTACTGCTTGCCGGATTCAACAAGAACAATGTTATTTGCCGAGCTTGACTGCCAGTCAACATTCGGATAATCGGATGTGAACGACGGGTTGGAGGTAAGGTCAACATACTTAATTTTCATCTTACCGTCTGACTTGCTCGCCATTTTGTTAAGCATTTTCTGAGCCTGTACAAAGTAGGTACCCTGGCTCTCAAATGATTCCTTTGCCATAAGTATATTTACCGTAACATCCTTGTCAAGGTGTGAAACATAGTCAATTGTATCGTCCTGAAGTGCAAACGACTTGTTTGATGTAAGGTCAAGCTCCAGGTCGGGGAATCTGTTAACAAGAAGTCCGACAATAATGTTTACAATAATTACCATAACGATAACAAGCGCCGTAATTGCCATTGCAACCGTGCCGTGTTTTGCTTTTCTTGACTTCATAAACTTTTTGAATCTGCCCTTTTCGGACTTATTCTTCTTATTCTTTTTGGCCTTTGTATCTTCCTTTTTATCGGCTGTTTCCGCCACTGCATTGCTGTCTGCATTTGCAGTATCTTCGGAGATAGTATTCAGGTTTTTATTTTCTTCGCTCATTTATATTACCTCCTTAGCTCCAGCGTCTTTTTTCCAGAACACGAACAGTAAAAAATACGAACAATCCTGCCACACTCAGGAAGAATACGATATCAGGTGCGCTGAGCAGACCGTATTTGAATGAATTATAATATGTAGCAAAATCAATCTTTTCAATAATGTTCTTGATCCAGTCAATTGAAATCATACTTGTGAAGTTTGTCATCATATAGATAACAAGGTTAACTGCCATGCTTACGATTGCGGCAACAATTGTGCTTTCCGTAAGTGATGAAATGAAAATGTTAATTGCAAGCAAAGCCGCACCAAAGAGGAGAAGTCCGATGAATGTACAGAGAATAACCGACCATTCCGGAGTTGCAAAGAATGAAATTACAACCGCATAGAGAAGGAAGATTGCACTGCAAATTGCATAAAGCACAAATGCACCGAGGAACTTTCCTAAAACGACCCTTGTAAGGCTTACAGGTGCAGTAAAGAGCGCCTGATCTGTTTTCTGATACTTTTCATCTGCAAAAGATTTCATTGTCATAATCGGAATTATAAACAGAATAATCAAAAGCATATTGCCGTATACATAGCTTAAACTTGCCGAGTTGTACACAACGCAGTAGTTGTAGAAAAACACACCCGAAAAGAAGAAGTAAGCGGCAAGAACAACATATGCAATTGCCGAATTGAAATAAGAGGAAAGCTCCCTCTTTAAAATAGCACCCATTACATATCTTCCTTTCTGCTGTCATATTTACCTGAGGTAAGCTTGAGGAACATATCCTCAAGTGTTTCATTGCCTGACTGCATATCAAGAATTACCGCACCTACTCTTACCATGGCATTGTAAACATCTCTTCTGATGTCGCTTGATGTTTCGTATTCAATCATATACTTTCCGCTGCCGTCGGCATTACTGCCTGTCTTTGTAACACGCTTAACAGCAGGGATTTTCTTTATTGCCTCGGTAATGTCAGCGGTACTTCCCTCTGCTGTAAGCGAGAGCTTCTGACCGCCCGAAACCTGAGCAGAAAGTTCATCGGTTTTTGCATCGGCAACAATTTTGCCCTTTGAAATAACGACGATTCTGTCACACACCTCGGAAACCTCGGAAAGAACATGAGATGAAAAAATTACAGTATGCTTTTTGCCGAGATTGCGGATAAGCTTTCTGATTTCGATAATCTGCTTAGGATCAAGACCTACTGTCGGCTCGTCAAGAATGATTACGGGCGGATTGCCGAGAAGCGCCTGAGCAAGACCTACACGCTGGCGATAACCTTTTGACAGATGCTTGATAATTCTGTCAGCCTGCTCCGTAATTTTTGTCAAACGCATAACCTCGTCAATGTGTTCCTTTTTCGGCAGCTTCACCTTCTTGAGATCAAACATGAACTCAAGATATTTTTTAACCGTCATATCAATGTACAAAGGCGGAATTTCGGGAAGATAACCGATTTTTGACTTTGCGTGAATCGGATCGTCAAGAATTTCGCATCCGTCAATGGTAACAGTACCGCTTGTTGATGAAAGGTAACCTGTTATCATATTCATTGTTGTGGATTTGCCCGCACCGTTAGGTCCGAGAAATCCCAGAACTTCACCTGTTTCAACAGTGAAGCTGATGTCATCAACGGCCTTTATGCTGCCATAAAATTTTGTAAGGTTTTTAACCTCGACCATGTGACTTTTCACTCCTTAAAATTAATTGCGTAATTTCTGTGATTTGAATGTGCCGTACAAAAACACAGAAACGAACATTATTGATTATACTATAAAATGAGCAGTTTGTGTAGAGTTTTTCCAAAAAAATCAATGCCATCTCACAAAAGTTCAGTTTTTCATCACATAAAGAAATGTCTTGGGGAATTATTCACCAAAAACTCGGAACAATATTTATTGATAATGACAAAACAAAGGAAGTGTCAGTATGCAATATGTAAATGCATTCTGGGTTGGCGGACTGATCTGCGTGGCAGGTCAGATTCTCATTGACAAAACAAAACTCACTCCCGCAAGAATACTTACGGGCTTTGTTGTCGCAGGCGTAATTCTGGGGGCAATCGGACTGTACAAACCGCTTGTTGATTTTGCGGGAGCCGGCGCAAGTGTGCCGATCAGCGGATTTGGTTTTCTTATGAGTGAGGGCGTGCGAAAGGCGCTCTCTCAGGACGGCGCACTCGGAATTCTTACAGGAGGTCTTACAAGCGCCGCCGCAGGAATCTCCGCCGCAATAGTTTTCGGGCTTATCGCCGCCCTGTGTACAAAATCGGGAGATAAGTAAAGGCAGTATGATATAGAAAAATATTGCACCCGGGCATAGTATTGTAATCGTTTGTGCAATCAGTAGGTGCGTTCATCGGATGACTGCACCTACTGATTGTTTTACAACAAAAACCGCCGTACAGATTTTTCGCTGTACGGCGGTTTAATTTATTCACCTTATTCAGTTAGAGGTAATCATATCCATTTTTGTCACACCATATTCTGTATCCAAAAATTTTATCCATGCAAATAAAATTATTATCTATGTATGTGCCACTTGTTACATCATTTCTGCGAGGACAGATATTGAAATTGCAGTAATTATACCAACGCAGAGTTTCGTCAAGTGAACTTACACACCTCTGTTCGTCAATGAAAATATCGTTGTTTTTAAATTCAGGCTCAAGACCTACGATATGTTTCTGAAGGTTTGTTGCAGTCGTGACCGTAATGTTTTCATAATTTTTTTCATTTGTCAGCATTTTCTGCGCACCTGTAAGGTTCTCAATATGAACAACATATTTTTGAACAAGCGTTGCATCTTCAATATTTACTTCACCGTCACCGTTCACATCACCTTTGACGGTATACGCATTGGTCATTTTGTTGTAAGATGTCATCATCTCTTTAAATGCTTTTGTAAGTTGATTACACGGAAATTCATTCTTATGTGCATAATAATAATCAAATGCGTCACCAAGATTTTTTAACTTTTCCTGAAAATCATTCCATTCATTTTCTGAATACCAATTATTATAATTTTCTTCTTTCAAAGCATTTTTATATGTAGCCTCTGCATACTCAATATTTACAAGCGGTGCATCGTAATACATATCATAAACCTGTTTTAGTGCAACAGTATATTCATCTGCCGATAAACCGTCAGTATCATACACTTCTCTTGCGTTGTCCATTATTGACGGCCAAACTCCATCATATATCACTGCACAATCCAACCAAATATCTTTATTCAAATTCAATATGTAACCTAGCTTTTCCTGCTGAATTTCAGCGTCTGTTTTTTCAACAGCAGATGCATTAAAGCCAAATGCTGTAACAGACATAACTCCTACAAGTAATATTGCTAATATCTTTTTCATTAGTTAGTCCCCCTTGTTATATTTAATGCCATTTTCTGAATCAATGTTGCATCAATTATGTCAATATCACCATTTCTATCAACATCACCCAAAATGACGATCCTAAACTTAGTTAAGTTAATTAGAACATATCGTTAATTTAATTAATTTTATTTTTATTGCAATTATTGCAATTTAAAATAGAACTTTATAACTAACATTATTATAGCATAATTAAATAAGTATTGATAGTTTTTTTATTATTTATGTTATAGAATTTTCCGATGATTTTTTGTGCATTTTGTCAAATTAAACAAAAACCGCCGTACAGCAAAAAAATCTGTACGGCGGTAATATTTAAAGATATTTAATTTTATTATTCAGCGTTAATCTGAACTTCTTCGGGATTTTCAGAAATATCGCCTTTCTTTTTTCTGCGTTTTTTGATGATATATGTCCATACGCAGAGGAACGCAAAGGTTGCGGCACATATGATTGTCACGGTCAAGCCTATTGCAAATCCCTTTGGATAATACTCAAGCTTGATTGTATGCTCGCCCTTGTCAAGATTGAATGCAACGAGTGCGTTGCCGACAGGAGTAATTGTTACTTCCTTGCCGTCAACATATGCCTTCCAGCCTTCTTCATACGGAACAGAGGTATAGAACAATCCGTTTTCCTGTGCATTGATTGTTCCCTCCATAGAACTGCCTGTAAGCTTTGTTGTTGTCATTACGCTCTTTGAAAGCTTATTGTAACCTTCTTCAAAGACATCCTGATTCAGAACATCAACAAATACCATTGCAGAACCCGACTGTCCCTGCTGGAGATTTGAATAAACGGAAATCTTGTCGCCCTTTTTGCATTGACCGATGCAGGCAATGTAGCTTCTGCCCATACCGTAGGTCTTGCTCTGGGCAACATCGTTAATCATAACGGTAACATCGTCACCGCCCGAAATATCCGCATACATAAGATACAAGCCGTCCTTAGGCGCTTCGTAATTCCACTTTACATGCGGAGTAACTGTTGTATCGGTACAGCTGAATGAATATCGTCCGTAACCTGTCTTATTTACGGGGAACTGATTGTAGTCTGTGTGTCCCTGTGAAACAACATCAAGCGGAGTGTAAACATCATCCTTAATGCCTGTTGCAAGTTTGAAAAATTCATTCTGTTTGTCAAACGGATTGAATTGATCTTCGTTTTCATCAACCTGCCAGCTTGCAAGTGCGGAGTTTGTCATAAAGCCCATCGGCAGATAGTGATTGTTCTGCAAAAGCTTTACATTACCGACACCGTAAACCTCTGTAAGGTCATAGGTGTTCATATAGATATTGTCACGGGCAATAAGATATTTAAGATTCATAAAGAGGTTTGTAACCGGTGAACCCTCGGCATAGGTGTAGCGGTTACCGCTCTTCCAACCCATCATACCAAAGTTTTCAAACAGCACGGTCATATCAACATTAGCCATTGAGTTGAACATCGAAAGTCCGTTGTAGTGGTTGAGAGCCGCATCGTTAAGCGTCTGAGTTGATGTCATCTCCGCTCTCCACATTTCGGTTGTGTTGCTTTCAAGGCTGTCCATATAGTCAATTACCTGTGCAGTATTCTCCTCGCCTCTCGGATAATCGTAAGTACCCGTTACAGTTGTTGTCTTAACACCGATATAACCTGCGGCGGCACTCTCGCCTATTATGATTACGCCGAATACAATCAAAAGAACCTGTTTCGGAACAATTCTCTTTGTATAGAGGAAAAGCAGAACGCAGATTACAGCCGCAATAACTGCCGTGCCGACAAGCGCATAAGTCTCCTGTGTACCGATACCGAAGATGATAACAAGTGCAACAAAAAGTGCGGCAAGAATAACATCCCAGCAAGAGCTTGATTCCAGGAGCATAAAAGCTCTGAATGCCATAACAACAAGTACAAAGCTGATAAGATAGCTGAAACGGTACGGAATCATATTTGTAAAATGGAAACCGTGCCAGATGTAGTCAAGCTGTCTGATGATACAGCTGATAATCATAAAACCGATAAGACAGCCGTCAACGATTTTCTCTTTGAGCGAAATTTTCTTGCTTGTGAAGAAAAGAATTCCGAGTACAAGAGAAAGTGTACCGCAGGCAATGTTAGGCAATGCGTCAGCCTCTTTAATTGCAGGAGCGGCAAATGTTATGAAATTGGAAAGAATCTTTCTGATTGCTTCAAGCACACCCATAAGGTCATTTGTCGAGCCTATATTGATTGCAAAGGTTGTCGGGAAAGTTGCACCCGATGCGTTTGTGTTTTGCAGACCGAAGAATGCCGGCAACAGGAAAAACGCAGTAAGTCCGATTGCAATAAATGAGTAGATGCCTGTGCGAAGAAGATTTGTTGCAAACTTTTTGATGCCGTCCCATTTTACAATGTTGTATGCAATAAATGACAACAGTACAAAAATGCAGGCGAACAAACCTATATAATAGTTAGTCAAAAGTGAAAGTGCAAGCGAAACTATGTAAAGTCTGAACTTGCCCTCCGTGAAGAGCTTTACTGTGCCAAGAGCAACAAGCGGTGTGATGCAAACCGTGTCAAGCCAGATTGTGTTCCAATAGTAGCCCATAAAGAATGCACAAAAGCCGAAACTGCATCCGAAAATCACAAGAGAAAAATCATTCTTCTTAAAAAGACTGCGTAAGAAGATTGCCATAAACATACTTGCACATGCAACCTTGATTACAACAGAGAACATCAAAAATTCTCTCAGCCATTCACTCGGCAAAAATACCGTAAGAAAATTCAGCGGGCTCATAAGGTAGTATGACATAAGTGCAAAGTAGTTTACACCTCCGCCCTGTGTCCATGACCAGAACAGCGATTCGCCGTGTTTAAGTTTTTCCTGCATATCCGCAAGGAACGGATAATACTGATGCCACAGGTCGGTTACGAGAATCTGATTGTCACCGAACGGCGAAACCTTCATAACTCCGAAAGCGGCTGTCATAAGCACAAACGGTATGACAAAAGCCAAAACGATAAACATGTTTTTTGAGAAAAAGCCTTTGCCGTTGCTCTTGTTATTCAGCGTAACAGGCTCAGTCTTCTTCCTTTTCTTTACAGCGGGCATAATTTGACCTCCGAAATATTTTGTAATTGTTTTCCGATATGCACAAAAATGCAATCGGGTACAAGTAATCCATTCTATTTTAACGCTTTTCGTGTGTGATGTAAATAAAAAAACATAAAAATCTTAAAAAAAATAGACTTTTTGCGTTAGCTTTGTTATAATCTAAGTGCGGATAATCTCCACCTCTTTGAGGTCGGAGATTATCTTTGGAATTTAGTGTGAGTTTCACTCCCTCTAAATTCCACGGAGCTTTCGCTCCTTCGCACTGATTGCAATCTGTCGCAAGCTCTGCTCCTTGCAAGCAAAGCATCGCTTGCTCCGATTTAAATCTAAGTGCGGATGTATCTGCCTCTTTTGAGGTTTTGAAAATATCTTTGAATTTAGTGTGAGTTTCACTCCCTCTAAATTCCACGGAGCTTTCGCTCTTTCGCACTGATTGCAATCTGTCGCAAGCTCTGCTCCTTGCGAGCAAAGCATCGCTTGCTCCGATTTAAATCTAAATACAACTATTTACAGACAAAGCAGATTATCATTCAGATAAAAAACAAGTGCTACTGTTCTCACCCCTATGCGGTGAGTTTAACTTTATAAAGGTGATGTAAAAAATGAAAACCATAGACTTAGTTGTTCCCTGCTATAATGAAGAAGCTGGACTTGAGCATTTTGTGCTTGAAACCAACAAGGTTATCAACTCTCTGCCCGAGTATTCTTTCAGATACATACTTGTAAATGACGGCAGTAAGGACAGGACCTACCTTATCATGAAAAAGCTTGCGAAAACTTTTAACAATATCAAGTATATTTCGTTCTCACGAAATTTTGGCAAAGAGGCGGCAATGTATGCCGGACTCAAGCACACAACAGCCGACTATGTTGTTGTTATGGACGCCGACCTTCAGCATCCTCCGCAGTTGTTTCCTCAGATGATTCAGGCTGTTGAACATGAGGGTTACGACTGCTGTGCGACAAAGCGTGCCGACCGTGAGGGCGAAAGCAAGTTCAGAGGAATTTTTTCAAAACTATTCTTCAAGCTTTCAAATAGGCTTACAGATGTAAAAATGCCCTACGGCGCAATGGACTTCCGTATGATGAGCCGTCAGATGGTTGACTCAATCCTTGAGCTCAGCGAAGTTCAAAGATTTTCAAAGGGCATTTTCTCATGGGTTGGCTTCAACACAAAATGGATTGCCTACAAAACAGTTGACCGTCAGCTCGGTCAGACAACATGGAAATTCTCAAGTCTGTTCAAATATGCAATTGAGGGAATCACAAGCTTTTCGGTTGCACCGCTCAGATTCACGGCTGTTATGGGATTTATCATCTTCGTAATTTCGCTCATATACATTATAATAACGCTGATTCAAACGCTTTTTCTCGGAATTACCACACCCGGTTATGTCACCACGCTGTGCGCAATCCTCTTTATGGGCGGAATCACCGAAATGTCAATCGGTATTCTTGGCGAATACATAGGAAAAATTTATATGGAAGCCAAGGACAGACCTATTTACATTACAAAATTCTCCAATTTTGAAGATGAAGATAACGAAGAAAAAGATGATAAGGAGACTAACGGTTAATGGGTAATTTTATAAAGCAGTTTTTTGACATTAAATTTTGGAAGTTTATACTTGTCGGAATTTTAAACACGGTTGTGGGTATGGGACTTCAATTTCTGTTCTTTAACCTCTGTGGTTGGAATGAATGGGTTTCATCGCTTATCGGCTACATCCTCGGCAGTATTTTAAGCTATTTTCTCAACAAATACTTCACATTCAAAAACAAGGACAAGGGCTGGAAACCAATCGTTAAATTTGCACTCAATATTGCAATATGCTACGGACTTGCTTACGGAATTGCAATTCCGCTCATCAATATGCTCTGTACGGCAAACAGCTGGACAATGTTCGGCTGGAGTGTTGAAAAGTTTGCAGGCAACTTCTCAATGATAGTAGGCGCATGCCTATTTGTTGCATTCAACTACATCGGACAGCGTTTCTTCGCTTTCAAAGAAAAAAAGGAAGAAAACAATAAGTAATCCAACCCATTAAAAGTTTTCAACATTTAATAAACACCAAAAGGACTGAAAGCGGTTATCTTTCAGTCCTTTTTATATATACGATAAACCGCCGTTCCCCATTCGTGAAGATAGAATGTTAATCATCTATGCAAAATAAATACACAAGTTTAATTACACCAAATTAAATATGTATAAACAAAGAATTTGATTGTGGCGGGCGAATAATATCCTCCCTACGAAATTTGTCGCAAAAATAAGCTCCGAAGTAGATACTTCGGAGCTGATAAGCAATGTAAATTTGATTATCTTTTTGAGAACTGTAGCAGCGTTAAGAAAACAGTCCTGTGGACTGTTTTTAGCTGTGCCGCAGGAGCTTTGCTCCGAGGACCCGAAGGTGAAAAAATCCCCAAAGCCATAAGCGACTTTGGGGTTGATAATAGCAAATATACAATTATCTTTTTGAGAACTGAGGAGCTCTACGAGCTGCTTTAAGACCGTATTAAAATGCTCTTACGTCCATTTTTCCTTCAGATTTAGCGCTTTTTGGGCCTTCCCCTTAAAAGTTGCCCCACTATTTAATCATAAAATGGGGACATCGGATGCTCGATTTTACTGTCGAAATGCGGCGTTCACCACACTCACAAGTTCTTCGGGTTTATTATACTTCACCTGAGCGTAAATGTCCATCGTTGTCTTACTATTTTCATGTCCGGCAAGATATTGGACTGTCTTTGGATCAACGCCAGCATACAGAAGATTGGTAATATAGGTATGCCGAAGTTGGTGTGGCGTCACGTCGAAGTCGATGGCGTATATCAGTTTAGGATTGTTCTTTTGATGGCCGCCGAGGGTAGGGGTAACTGTGTACTTAATGCTTTGTCCGTTGACATACTTATAATAGTTACGGGGCTTGGCAGTCCGGACAGTCACATACTTCCATAACCTTTGAAATTGTGAAGCAGACAATGGTTGGCCTTCGCTGTCTGCTATCACATATTCAGATATGGATTTCTCCTTAATTTCCCGCAGCCGGTCTACTAAGCACTTGGGAATGGGAACGTCCCTGCGGGCCGCTTTGGTTTTTAATGTTGTAGAAACCACCGGCCTGTTATGCTCGGTTCGCCATGCCCTCCTGACAGAAATATACGGTGCAGGTGTATCCAGAAACACGCAATCCCATTGAAGCCCCAGAATTTCCTCCCGGCGCAGGCCGGAATATAGGGCAATCATGATAAACGTATATGGTGGTAGCCCTTTGACAGTATCCAGCAGCAGCTTTGTCTGTTCGTCCGTCAAGGCGGCCTTCTTCTTCGCTTGCCTTCCTCCTTTTGCTGAGATGCCTTCACAGGGGTTATAGTCAAGTAGCTGGCTGCGCTCTGCCGAATAAAAAACGCACTTGAGAAGCATATTCACCGTGCTATACAATCCCGCTGATTTTGTGGCCAACGGGATCATCGCCAGCCGAATATCATCTGCTGTTACATCCGACAGATACATAGCACCCAACGGCTCGACTATGTACTTGTTCATGTTAATCGTGTAGCCTCTTAATGTAGCTGGTGAAATCTTTGCCGACTGCATCAGCAGCCACTTCTCGCAATAATCCGCAACCGTGGGATTCTCTTTGCGGAAAATAGCTTCCTCCACCTGGCGGCGCGCTTCCTGCTCCTTTTGATACAGTTCTTCACAGGTTTCAGCGTACAAATCTACCCTTTTTCCATCAGCGTCTGTAATTCGTGTTCTGTAATACCGGATTCCCTTTCGCACAACAGACCCATATTCCGGGACGCACTCTTTTTTCTTTGCCATAAGATCATTTCCTTTCCTTAGTTTATGTAGCTCAATGCTCATATTTCTTTTATCAAAAGTTCTCATTCTTCTCAAAGGTGCGATCCCTGAAAACGCAAAGGGCGAGGAAAACTCCTCGCCCTTTGTGTGCTTTCTATTCTATTGTGCTGCACCACAGCTATCCGCATCCCATTGAGCAAATGCGCTGTTCAGAAGTCCTGCCAGTTGATCCGGCTTGTTGTATTTTACCTTTGCATAGATGTCCATAGTAATCTTGCTACTCTTATGGCCTGCCAAATATTGAACTGTTTTCGGATCTACCGACGAATGAATCAGATTTGTGATGTAGGTATGCCGGAGCATATGGGGCGTAACCTTAAAATCCAAACTGTAAATCACATGGCTATTGTTTCGTGCTTTTTCCCCAAGTTCCGGGTAAAGCATATACTTTTCATATTTTCCATTTACAGGCTTGCGAGCTATTCTTGGTTTTGCAGTTCGAGTCACAATGTACTTCCAAAACTGCTTGAATTGTGTATAGGACAATGGCTCTCCATCCCGATTGGCAACCACATAGTCTGAGGTGGATTTTTTCTTTGCCTCTTTCAAACATTCAGCCAAACGATCCGGGAGAGGGATATTTCTCTCCGCAGCCTTTGTCTTTAGATCAGTAAGAATAATCGGCCTGTTATGTTCTGTATGCCATGCCCGCCGCACCGTCAAATATGGAGCGTCCGTATCCAAATACACCGAATCCCATTGCAGCGCCAGAATTTCCTCACGCCGCAATCCCGCATACAGGCCAAGCATCACAAACACATAGGGCGGCAACCCGCGAATGGCATCCAAAAGCCGTTCTACCTGTTCATCTGTCAATGCCTGCCGTTCCTCCTGTGGAACACCGCCGCCCTTTGCTTTGAGGTAAACGGTAGGGTTCATATCAATGACATGGCTTTCCTTTGCTGCCCGAAAGATAGATTTGTAAAGGATTACCACAGACTTGTAAACCGAAGCAGATTTCTTGGAAACAGGAACAAGGGCAAGCTGAATATCATCCAGCGTTACCTCAGCCATTCTCTTTTCTCCCAATTCCCCAATAATGTGCCGCCGCACTTTGGATGTATAATCCGTCAGGGTAGTGGCACGCACATGAACGGACTGCATCAGCAGCCATTTTTCGCAATACTCGGCAACCGTAGGAGATTTACGCCGAAACGTGGCGTTGTCGATCTGTTCAAGAGCTGCCATTTCCTTGTCGTAAACTTCCTCACGGGTCTTTCCATAAAGAATAATGCGCTTGCCGTCTGCGTCCTCAATATCTGTTTTGTAATATTCATAGCCGTTCACTTGAACCTTGCTGTATCTGGGAATCCGCTTTCTTTTTGTAGCCATTTTCTCCACCTCCGAAAAATAGTATCAGTGCTGTATCTTGGTTTTATCAGAACTGCTCTATTTCCTCAAAGGTGCGATTTGCGCCCTCGCACATTGCGATAGGTTTCCTTCTTTTCTACGGGTTTTGCCCGATGGGTACATTTTGCGATATATTCCTGGAGTCCGGCAGATGTAAAGTAGACGCAGCCATTCGGTACATATTGAATATAGGAAATCAAGCCGCTGTTTCGGGCTTCGTCCAAAGTGGCAAGGCTGATTCCTAAAAGTTTCGCCGCCTCCTTACGGGTAATCAGTTTTTCCATATTCAATCTTCACCTCCTCGCTGGTTTCTTGACCACCTCATAGTCGTAACCAATATTCTGTCCACAATAGGTACAGATGTCCCGTTGTACTTGCTTCGGATTCACGCGCCGTAAATAATAAGAGCCCGTGCCGTAAAAATTGTTGGCACAGGCAGGGCAGAGGCACATGATTAAGTTCTTTGGCATTTCTTCGATCAGTCCCACGCTGACCGCGAGAGCGCGATTGATTCGCCGGATGTGATACTCGTCCAGCCTCCCGATGTAGTTCTCCAAACGCCTCTTATCAATGGTGCGAAGTTGTTCCAAAAGGACAATGGAAGGAAGTTCCAGACCATTTTCTGCTTTGAGCAGATAGTGAGTCGGCAGCTTGGCCTTTGCATTTACCTTGCTGGAGATTGCCGCCACAATGACGGTGGTACTGTATTTGTTTCCGGTGTTGTTCTGGATAATCAGAACGGGGCGATAGCCTTCCTGCTCAGAGCCGACTCCCCGGCCTAAATCGGCATAGTACATATCGCCGCGCAAATATGTTCTGCTCATGTTGTATGACCTCCCTTTGAAATTCAGGCGATCTGTGCCGCCTATGTAGAGGCCGAACAACAGGGCAGAAGGAAGGCCGGGGAAACGTATCTATTCCTCTTATTTCTCTGCCTGTCCTGCTGCACGGCCATATTTCAAAGCAGCCCCATTTGTCCTCGACACCCCGGACTGCTGTGGGAAGTCATCAAACGGCTGGCAGCTCACCAGCTCCACGGGGAATCTCACCCCTCGCGTGGTTCTCACGCAACCGCCCCCATTGCCTGCGACGGATCACGGCGACAGGGCCGCTTCAACGCTCGGACGTTAGGCTGGACGGGAGTATCATTGTCCCCGCTTCCGATCATGGCCGATACCGGGAGCCACCCGGTACTGACAGCCGACTGTTTCTCGCTCCCTTCCAAGCAGAACAAGCCAAAGACCTTCATACGTTCTTTTTGGTGGTGTCTTGCTGTTCCTGCTTGGCAGATTCTCGCGCAGCCGCTGTCTGGGCTTTGGCTTTCGCCAAAGAAACGGGAATGTGCTTGATGAATGTGTATGCGGTTTTCAAGGTGCGTTAAGAGGTCATAAAAAAACCTCTCACCCTTTTTGCCGTTGGGTGAGAGGTTTGCACAACATTATTCCAAAAGTTTTTTCAGCTTGTTGAGAATCCTGATTTTCCGTACATGGACGGCATTGCGATACACGCCCAGTTCCTCAGCATACTGCCGCTCCGTCTTTTCCTCAAAGAACAATGCCTGGATCAGGGCCTGCTCCTCCGGGGTCAGCATTGCCAGGGCAGTATGTAGCTTGTCCACCTCCAGCTTGTGAAGCACCGTGTTCTCTACACTCTCCTCGTGGGGGAACTGTTGGGCATTTTCATCCATCAGCCGGTCTAAAGAATCTTCACGGCTGGGGATGACTCGTACCACCTGGCCCTCCTTTCCAAGAACAAACCGTTCGGTTTTCAGGTCGTTCTCAAAGTAACGCATCTTTCTGTCGCCTTGCGTATAGGCCATATATACTTCATCCGTGACCTCGACATATTGGCCGCGAACCCATATTCTTTTTTTGCCAGCTTCCACGCTGTTTACCTCCGATCAGTCTGAATTTTGAGAAACTCAGACTGATCGGAGGGCCACGGCACCGTGGGAGTAGCCTATGGGGATATACAAAAACGCACCTGCATGGTGGGGGCATTCCCCACGCAGCAAGTGCGTTTCTTTTTAGTTCGTATGTATTATGGCATGACAGTTCAGGGTGAGAGGTGAGCGATCCCGCTTCATAGCAGGAAATTTTTTTGGCCGTGTACCATCAGAAAACAGCCAACCTATTTCATTGAATCAAATTCGCTGCTTCTGATTAGCAGCGAAGCGCAGGCATTCCAGCGCATAAAAATATCCCTCCAAACCTAAACGCAGGAATGGAAGGATGGGCATGACAAATCACCCTACCAAAACCTCGTTTTTTTTATTGGCAGGGTAGGATTTCTCTTTAGTTCGCTATTTTTTGCACTATTAGTTCTCTAAAATTTGAACTAAAATGCCATTATCAAACCGATATAGATCACTAAAATAGAAAGAGGGGTGAACTAAAAGTGCAGAACCAACATGAAACGCTTGGAGAGATCATAAAGAACGCTCGTATAAAGGCGGATATGACCGTAGAAACTCTTGCTAACAAGGTCGGTGTTACCGAAAGGTTTATATATCGCATAGAGAATGAAGGGAAAAAGCCCAGCTACGAAATCCTTTACAAGCTCATCCGCGAACTGGCTATTATACCAGATCAGATTTTCTTCCCTGAAAAACGGGTTGAAGAATCCGAGATGGAAAGCCTTGTCCGTATGTTATATAGTTGCGATGAGCGTTCCATTCAAATAATTAAAGCCACAATAAAAGCCGCATTGGAAAGTCAGTCTAAAGAATAAAAAAGAGCCGATGTCTGTGAGATCACTCACAGGTTCATCGGCTCTGCGTCTTTGCGGCTGGCTCTTTGATGACAGTAATGTGTAAATGTTCTGCTTTGATTAAACATTCATGTTTGCATTTCGGGCAGTAGAGAGGATAATTGATCAAAACTGTGTCCTCTCTTATTTTATCACGGGTTTTACCCCCACAAAGAGGACACAATATCCATTCTGCGTCCATATCATCTCCCCTTTACTCGTTGTTCTTTGCGCAGAAAATATTGATTGCTTCACTGAAGAAAAACGCCAAATTTTCGTTACTAAACCCATTTATATAATTGGAAAAGCGTTCATCACTGATGTAAAGTTGCCCTAAGTAAAGTAAAATTTGATTATCACATTTATAGAAGGATTTAGAGATATACTGCTGCCACTCTTTTACGATTTGTTGCACTTCTTGACAGGCAGGAGATTGATCTTGAAATTGAGCTAATTTCTCAAAGGTATCCTTAGACACAGAAAGAAATCTTTCTAACTGATTTCGTTGACCTTTTTCTGACTGCGACAGAAATGCTGCTTCATATTCTTTGAAACTATGGGTATCACCCCAGCGTTCCAAAACTTCCGACCTATATTTCTCTTTCAGCTCAAGCACTTTTGCATCTGAAAAAGGGGCAAAAGACGGGACAGGATTTCCTTCTATTTCTGTTTTAACCAGGGAGATCAGAGCATCAATGCGTTCCTTTTGCGCCTGTAAAATATCAAGGTGTCTTTTCAACGCTTCCGTCCGATCATAATTAGGAGAACCGAGCAAGCTCTTGATTTCCTTTAATGCAAATCCCACTTCACGAAAAAATAGAATTTCCTGCAACCGGCTCAAATCATCATCAGTATACAAACGATATTTACTGTCTGTAACCATAGCAGGCTTCAAAAGTCCTATTTCATCGTAGTAGTGCAATGTCCGTATTGTGATACCTGTTAGGTCAGCAACTTCATGTACTGTCATCCTCCTATCATTCATCCCAAAAATCCTCCACAGTTTCTAAAATTTCACTTGCAGGCAGCAGCGTGGCTTCAATAATGCTTTTTCCTGTCTTTTTCAAGTAGTATTTAACCAAATGATACCCGCAGGCGTAGCCAGCACAGTAGGGCAATCCAACACAGGGGAAATTTTGCATCGCGGCCATCTCGTCACCATAGAGGTAGGCGTTTAGATTCTCAAGTCCTTGAACATTCAGTCCATCGTGAATAATAGGTTTGATGTACTCATTCAGGGTTTGCATATCTGTTTTGGTCACCCACGGGCCTGCCTTGTCCTCGCCATACAAATGAGTTGCAAAGTTTTCAGCAAGCCCCTCGCTGACCATCATCTCCCCAAGGGTGATACTATTCCGCCACTTAATAAACTGAAAGCGCACATTATGGTTTACTTCGTGGGCCAGCGCAACAGGAAGGCGAGTCAGTGTAAATTCATTGGGGATCAGCCACGCCATGATATACCCCGGAATACCACCATCGCCGCAATATCCTTCATTTAGGGAGATATAGGGGCTTTCGGCATTTGCCAATAAAACCGTAAATAGATACTCGCTGACGGGTAGTTCAATCCCATTGTTCAAGAAACATTCCAGGGATCTCTGAATGGACTGCTCACAAGATACCCAGAGCCGATCCGAAGAAAGGCTCTCAATGTTTGCTTTTTGTGACTGATCGACCTTTGTGGGAGAAATAAAACCCAGCATATCACTTGCCATGATAATGTCATAGCCATTGGGTGTAGCTGCCTTCATGGGGATTTGATAGCAGTCCCACTTGCCCTTAAAAGGCATCATCAGCTCATACCGGTAAATGTCGTTTTTCTTTTCGACGGGAGCCTCCATTATTTTTTTGTAGACGGCATCCGAACGTACATAGCTTAATTTCATATAGTCACATTCCTTTCTTGTTTTTTTTAGCATACACCATGACGTAACGTGAGAGTCAAGAGGAATGGACAAATATGAAATAGATGCTTACCTCCCTCGATGTTTGGCTTTCTTTTTTTCCTGCCGCAAAGCAAATAGACGATCCTTTTCTGCTTCTCGTTGCTCTCGGTTCTTTGTTTTTCTTTCCAACTTACACTGTTCATGTTGGAGTTTTAGGGCTTGCTGTGCTTTAGTACCAATTCCCTTATCTTGCAGTTGACTGTTTATTTCACGCTGCATACGTTTAGGGTTGATTTTTCGTTCTGCAATAACTTCCGCTTGGATGGGTGGACTGAATTTCAGCTTGTGCCAATTCTTCAGCAGAAACTCATAAACCTCATAATCCTTTGGTTCTGCACCAAAAGTGATTTTGCACACCTCATACTTACCGTTACACGATCTCTCATATATGCCAATCCAAAATGGAGCCTCAAATAGAATGGTTAGACTACTTTTAGAGTCAGTACTCATTCTTGCAAGAACTGCCCTTCAAAGTGATTCAGCCATTCAAGGAGAGCATTGTAAAGCAGTTGTTGCTGCTCAAAAATTGTTCTCCCAACCAGAGGAATGTCTGGAAATTCCTGGGCATAGCCCTCGTTTAATTCAGCCGAGGACTGTATGCTCTGGCGCAAAGTCGAAACCAGCTCCATTGCTTCAGCTTTGTCCATCTTGTTCAGATTGGTAATGACCACATTGAAATCGAATAACAGCGGTACCGGGCCAGCGGCATAAAAGGCCATCAGTTCCTTAAAATACACTCTGCCCTTATCGGTAATGGAATAGATTGCTTTATCCGCAAACTTATCACCTTTTACAATGTCGCTTTGCAGGTAGCCTTTTTCACTCATTTGAAGCACTTTCCGATAGATAGAAGGTACACTTATCTTCGTCCAACGTGAAAAATGATGGTACTCCACATCTTTTTGAATATCATAAGCACTTTGGGGCTTCTCCAGTACAATACCGAGTATGACTAAATCTATTGATGACATGACAACACCTCCACTTTTACTATTAACAATAGTACTATTATTGATAGCAAAAGTCAAGAGGGGGGATTTTCGGTGTTCTAATTGGGGAGCCTTCCTGTTCTGAAAGTTATTGCTGATCTACAATCCCGGAAAGTTAATTAAAAAGCACCGGACGCATGGACAACATATAAGTGCGTCCGGTGTATCTTTATATAATCTTCTATGCTGTTTTGGATTGGTTTCTTGCGGTTTCAAACAGCCTTATTCGTTTGATTTAGTGGGATTGGTTTGCTTTTCAGTCATAGATAATTCCTTATGAAGATGTACGGCCATAAAAACAGTTATTACTACGGAAATCACATCAGCGATTGGTTGGGCATACAAAATTCCGTTGATTCCCCATACCATAGGCAGCAATAAAATGACAGGAACAAAACAGATACCTTGTCTGCACGCTCCCAAAAAGAAGCCTGCCGCACCTTTGCCCAGTGCAAGAAACAGAGAGGAATATACCGTGTAGAAGCCAAAAAGAATGAATGTGATCCCGTTTGCAAACAGCGATTTTTGACCAGCTAAAATCATTTGAGTATCTCCATCGGTAAATTGAGAGATAATTTGTGTGGAGAAAATGGCCATCGCCAAACCCACGACTAAGCAGAAACTTGTAGACCAAATGATCGAGGTTTTGATTGCTTCGCGCAGGCGGTCAAACTTCTTTGCCCCATAGCTGAATCCGGCAATAGGCTGGAATCCTTTCAGAAAGCCAAAGACAACCAGCGTCCCCATAGAAGTAATTCGTGTAACTGCCCCCATGCCTGCAATGACCGAATCGCCATAATCGCTGGCTGCACGGTTAATCAGTGTAATCGAAAGACTTGTAAGCAACTGGAACACCAAAGTAGGTACACCGATTTTCAAGATTTCCGCCATCATTTGCCCAGATGGAGAAAAGGCTTTTACGCTGAAAGAAAAAGCGCTTCTTTTTCGCAGAACGTATGTAAGATAAACAAGTGTAGATACCATCTGCGAAATTGCGGTGGCGATTGCTGCACCGGCAACTCCCATGTTAAAAGTGTAAATAAAAAGAGGGTCTAATCCGATATTCAACACAGCTCCCAGCAGTAACGCACACATAGTTGTCTTTGCCGCACCTTCGCTGCTTACAATGTTGTTCATGGTCACGTTAAACACGTTGAAAACACAGGACAGTATATAAATTCTTGAGTACGTCAAAGCATACGGCATGATGGTTTCTGTCGCGCCTAACATGGTCAAAATTGGTTTAAGGAAGATTGTAGAGAAAAGGATGATAATAGCGCCAATCAGAAGGCTGCTATACAGGGCTGTACTTGCCACTTTATTGGCAGTATCCTTATCGCCACGTCCCAGAAGTCTTGACAGATACGATGCTGCACCGTTGCCGAACATTAGTCCCAATCCAACTACAACTTGCCCCAACGGAAAAACAATGGAAATAGCTCCCATTTGACTTCTGCCCAGTCCGCTCACAAAATAGGCGTCCACCAGATTATATAGAGCATTGATTAACATCCCAATCATAATCGGTACGCCAAGTGCCATCAGAGCTTTGGGGATGGGCGCACTTCCCAAAAGCTCAAGTTTGTTGTTACGTTTACTCATTGGTAATACTCCTTTCGCTTCTGCGGGTGTAATTTACAGTAGTATAAATTATAGCATACTGCCGCATGAATCATACTACTATAATTTATAGTAGATGTCAAGGGAAATGCGGGAATTTACCTTGACAAGGAGTATAAAATCTAATACTATAATTTATAGTGAATTTGGCAGTATTCTTTCATGTAGAGAACAAGCGAAAGGTCGTGATCCACATGGCTACCATAGATTTAATCGTGTTGGGAATGTTAAAAAAGGAGCCAATGAGTGCCTACGATATTCAAAAGTTGGTAGAATATAGAAACATATCAAAATGGGTAAAAATCAGCACCCCATCCATTTATAAAAAGGCCATTCAGTTGGAAGAAAAAGGGCTAATACAAGGCGAAATCGTAAAGGAAGGTAAGATGCCAGAAAAAGCGATTTACTCCTTGACAGAAGCTGGAGAAGCAGAATTTGAACGGCTCATGTTTGAGATTTCTGCAAAGCCCATTAACATTTTTCTGGACTTTAATGCTGTTATTGTGAATTTGGATTCCTTACCGCCTGAAAAACAAAAGTCATGCATAGCAGAGATTGAGGAAAATGTTAGAATTCTGAAATCCTATCTGGAAGATAATATCCGGGAAAAAGAAAACAAACCCAGCATTCCAGCAACAGGTATGGCCGTTTTGCGGCAGCAGTATGTATTGGCAGAAGCAATCCAAGAATGGGTTGCTTCTTTGAAAAGTAATTAACTCAAAAATAAGGACGCGTGTTCAAACACACACTTCTTGAGAAATAGATACGGACGTATGTACCCAGCCGTTTTCGCGGCTGGGTCTTTTCTTTTCGGCCAGTTAATATGCTGGTGTCCCGTACCCGTAGATCTCGTAGTACCCAATCGGATAGCTATTCTGGCGGCAACTATCGCCGGAATTTCCTTCGATGGTGTAGACACGGCCATTCTCCACTTTCTCCACGATACCAACATGATCGGAAGAACCGTCCTGACCTCCATCATCCCAATCGAAAAAGATAATGTCGCCGGGTCGCGGCTCATAGCTGTTGTCCTGCCACAGTCCCCGCTCCTGGAACCACGGCACACCCTGAGATGCACAAGCTGCAAACTTTGGAATGACGCCAGCTTCAATATAGCCGCACTCGTTGGCACACCAGCTCACGAAGCAGGCGCACCACTCTACTCGACTATTAAAACCGTACCAGCTCCAGTACGGATCGCCGCCGACATTCCCCACTTGGGAGAGTGCCACGGTGACGATCTCGCCGTCGCCTCCGCTGATGCCGTAGAGGGCTTGTGACCACAGGGAGTTGTTTTCATCGGCCAGAAGCTCCGCCATCTGTTCCCGCTGATCCTCATTGAAGCCAAATTGATCGGCCATCTCCTCAGCAGTCTTGTGGCTGACGGTGATATAGAGGTAGGTCTGCGTTACCGTGGTTTCTGTTTCCACGATATTGCCATTGCCGTCATCTGAGGTTTCAATCACCGTTTCGGTCTTGGTGTCGGTGCTGGATGAAATCTCGTTCATCTGCCAGAAGATGTCCTTCAGGAGCTGCTTCTTGGTATCATCCATTGTGGCGACTTCCTGGGCAGCGTCCGGGTCAGTGGTGGTCTTGACGGCGTAAACAGCCAGAACCTCCTTCCACACCGCGCGAGAGCCGGACATCTCCAGAACATCATAGCTGTGGGATGCCTTGATCTCGTCCAACCTGTCCTGATAGTCCGTGCTGATTTCCTGCACGGCGGTCTGCATTGTCTGCCCGGTGCCGGAGTCCTCACCGGAGAAGAAAATACCAAAGCAGGAGCCGATTATCATACCGATCAGACAAATCACGATAACCACCAGTACCGCAATCCAGCCCCCGGCTGCGATGGCCGCGATCAAAGCCTTTGTAGCCGCAATGATGGCTTTCACCGCTGCGGCGGTGGCTTTGGCTGCTACCTTGATGGCGTGAGCTGTGGCAATGGCTGCTGCACGAGCGGCATGGGCCGCAACTCTGGCGGCTCTGGCGGTGGCAATAGCGGTCTGCTGGGCCGCCTTTGCCGCCTGCTGGCTGGTTTTGATACTGGCCTTTGCGGTGGTTTCCGCTGTCTTAATGGATTTGGTGGTGGTTTTCACCGTGCCTCTGGCAGCGGATGAGGTCTGCTTGATGGCCTTTCGGCTCCTGTCCACCGTCTTGATGCCTTTCTGTCCACGATCCAGCGTCTTAATGGCGCTGTGTTCTTGCCGGACGGCTTTAGCCGGTTCAGAAACCGTGTCCGCGGCCTGCCGTCCACTCCAACGGGCAGGCTGCGCGGTTTGCTGGGCCGCCCGCTTCTCCGCTTGTTTTTTCGGCTGCTCAGCGGCGGCCTTCCGCTTTTGGATATTTTCCTTGACCTTAGAGATATTCTCTTTGGTGGTCTGTACTCCCTTCCGGCCTTGCTTATCAAATTGGTGGACAGCTTCATGGCTCACACTATCCACACCGGATGAAAAGCGATCAGAAGCATATTCGCCAGGGGAGCTTTCCTCTGCATACACCCCATGCTCCGCTTTGTCTTTGGTGCGGATATATGCCTGCTTCATTCGCTCGGCGGCCACGGCGCTTTTGTCCAACGCCTTCACATCTTTGATGGTGGCCTTTGTCTTAATGCCCTTGCTCATGGGCTTCACCTCCTTTCCGGGGCAGGGCAGCCCTTATTCCTCCAGCAGCTTTGCCACCACAACCATCCGCCCGTTTGTCCGGGAATACTCGCAGGTAGAGAGGGTAATGAGTTTGTCGCCGTATTCAGCGGTTACGCCGGTGTCATAGAGCGCCAGTTCTTTGCACTCCGCGATATACTCGTCAAACTGCTCTGCACTCTCCGCCCGGACAAAATGGTAATACTTGAACCCCTCTTGGGAGTAGGCTACCGTCTTGAAGGCGGCAATCACTTCATACTCTCCGAAGCTCTCCAACGTATCAAAGTGGATGATCTTATGCTCCCGATAGAAGTCCTCGCTCTCGTACTTGCAAAGGTCGGAAAACATGGAGCTGTTGTTCATGTGGTGTCCGTACAGAACCAGGTTGTCGGAAATACCAATGTCGCAGTTTTCCTGCACATAGGGAACGCCGTAGCTGCTGTACGATTTATCAAAGGCGTGCTTCAGATAAAAGTCGGGGTTGTCTTTGGTCTGCATAACGGGGTAATCAATCCGGGTGCCGGGGATGGAAACCCAGCCCACCAAATCGCTGTTCTGGGCATACACATCGGCATACTTGTCAAAGGCCGTCACTTCCTCCTGCACCGGCTCTTGTTCGCTTTCCAGCTCCAGAACAGGCAGCTCCGGCTCCTCTTTTACCAGCTCGGCCACTTCTTCAAAGGCTTCGGCACTCTGCTTCTGGTCAAGATATTCCTGGCAGAGCATAAAGCCGGAGAAAAGGAAAAGGGCGGCACAAAAGGCCGCCCCAGCGATCATCACTTTGGTTTTCATTTCTTTTTTCATGTTTTGCCCTCCTGTACTTATCGTGCCTTATCCTTGCCGGGTTCTGCCCGATGCTGGCCGGACGGTGCCGCTTTCAGAGCTGTCAGCTCAGTCTTGACAGAGGATTTTTCCCCACCAGCCTTTTCAGCCAATCGGCCCGCACCGCGCTCCATCTCGGAAAACGCCTTGCCACAGGATGAGAGAAAACCTTTCAGCTTGGCAAGCACCCCTTTGTCGGCGTCCAGATCTTTGATCTGCTGCGCTTCTTTTCCTGCAAGGGCGCGTCCGGCACTTTTCAGATGACCGCCTGCCTGATGCAGTTCCTCCCGGATCACATCCATCCGTCCGGCACACTTCTCCAACGCTTGACTGGCATGGGAGAAGCCATGCTCCATTCGGGTAAGAACTGCGGGAATCCGCAGCGCCTGCACCGCATGACGCAGCGCCGCTCGGCCTTTTTCGTGAAAAGTCTGCACCATGCGTCCCGCAGCGGAAATGGTATTGTTCTTGGCGGTGGACACCATGCTGCTAACCTGATGCACTTTGCTTTCCGCCTCGTTCATCAGGAAGGTACATCTGGCCTGAATGCTTCTGTCGTGAAGCCGGTCAACCTCCTTTCGCATGGCAGTCATTTCATCCACCATCCGGGACAACTTATCCTCCATGCCGTCGATATAACTCACCAGCGCCTGCACCTCGTCCTTCTGCTGGTGAAGGCCGTTCTGCTCCAGAACAGTAAAGAGTTCAATGATCTGCGGATGTTCCCGCAGGGCAATAGCCGGTTCAGCCATGTTAGATACCTCCAATCAAATCTTTATCGTACCGGTTCCGCCTGCTTTTTGACAGGCGGCAGTTCACGGCAGTATTCGGGGTAACGGATTTTGATACCCTCCATGAAGTAGGGTGCAAACTCGCAGCAGAACAAGTCCTCCGGGGAAAAAGCGTTGCTCTGTTCCGGGTCGGTATAACCATTCCAGAGGTTAAAGGCAAGGCGGCACACCCGGACGGTGCCGCTGGTCTGCCAGCCACCGTGCATCCCGTCCGGCTCGATGCAGTCCTCCTTAAAATTGAACATCTGCTGGATATTGGCCCGCGTTTCCGGGGCAATCCCCATCACATAGAAAAAGGAACGATGATAGCTGTCATTGTTCCGGGATTTGGCCATCATGGACAGAAAAAAATCCCGGTGTTCCTCGGATGCAAAACGGATATTCTTCCCACTCATCACAATACCTCCTTTTCGCCGCCAAACACACCCTCACCAGGTTTGGTGGTCATCAGCTCATACAGCTTGGTGTCACGGGGGAACCGGTTGATAAACGGAACCAGGGCGCTGCCATACCGGATCAGGCCGCAGCCTGCGTCGGCGTTGGTGACATAGCTCATCTGCTCTTTGGAGATATTGAGGAGCTTGGCCAGCTTTTCCCGGTCAGAGGCCGCCTGATTGAGCATGACGATAAACTCGGAGTTGGAAAGCATAGTGCTGGCCTGCACAGAGTCCAACAGGTATTCCACGTTCTGGGTGATGGCTGTGGGATATGCGCCCCGCTTACGGAACTGACGCCACGCAGAGTTGAAGAACACGCCGCTTTGTTCGTTCTCAAACACCACATGGAACTCGTCAAGGAACACATGGGTGCGCTTGCCTCGTTTCCAGTTGAGGGTGACGCGGTTGAGAATGGTGTCGGTAATGACCAGCAGGCCGGTGGGCTTTAATTGCTGTCCCAGACCGCGAATATCGAACACCACCACGCGCTTATCCAAATCGACGGTACTTTCCCGCCCGAAGATGTCCAACGAACCGGTGGTGAACAGCTCCAGAGAAAGGGCAATATCCTTTGCCTTTTCCTCCGGCTGCTCCAGCAGCTTTTCGCGCAGATCGCAGAGTGTGGCGATGTTGCCGGTGCGCTCCGCATCCTGATACACCAGGGCGGTGCAGCGGTCAATGATGGATTTATGCTGCGGCCCCACGCCGGTCTTGTCGATCTGCTCGATGAGGGACATGATGAACTGAGATTTTTCCACGATGGGATTCTGCTCACCATAGCCCTCTACCATATACATGGCGTTCAGCCGGTCTTTTCCGCCTGCGGCCATGTGGATCACGGAAGCCATATCCCGGCCCAGCGCCTGACACAGCGCCCCAAATTCATTTTCGGGGTCACAGATCAGAATATCGTCGTTGGCGTAGTCCGGGTGCAACATCAAAAAGGCAATCAGCTCTTTGGCGCTGAAGGATTTACCGGCACCCGGTACACCCAGCAGAAAAGCCGACTGGTTCAAGAGGTTTGCCTTGTTGCACATAATGAGATTGTGGGAAATGGCGTTCTCCCCGAAGTAGATGCCGCCCCTGTCCTGGATTTCTTGCACCTTGAAAGGAATGAACACCGCAAGGCTCTCGGTAGTCAGGGTACGGAACGCATTGATTTTGCGCGCCCCAATGGGCAGCGCCGTGTTCAGGCCGTCGAGTTGCTGGAACTTCAATGTGGCAAGCTGGCACATATGCTTGCGGGCAACGGAAAGAACCGCCTCGGTATCGCTGTCAAGCTGTTCTTTGGTGTCGGCGGTGATGGCCAGCGTGATGACGGCAAACATCATTCTCTGATCGCGGGTAGTGAGGTCGTCCAGGAACTCTTTACTCTCCTTGCGCTGCAATTCCATGTCATACGGCACCACCGCAGAGAAGTTGTTGTTGGCGTTCTGGCGGCGCTGCCAGTTGGTGATGTTGGTTTCGACGCCCAGCAGCCGATTCTCAACCTCTCGGACGGCTTCATCGGTGGGAACCGGTACAATGTCAATGGAGAGCATCATGTTCCGGTTGAAGTCCGTCAGCTCCGTCACCATGTTGTCTTTGATATAGCTGGCGTAATCCTTGAGGAACAAGACGCGGCTGTATTTTTCGCCCAGCTTCAGATAGTCGCTGTTCTTCTCAATCCCGTCCGGGCAGATATAGTCGCGGAAGTCATGGCCGCGCTTCATCATCTCGCGGGCATTGAACCGGAACTCGGCCTCCTCGCCCTGGCGGTAGAAATCGTGCAGGATACGCAGGCGCTCGGTGGCGTCCAGCTCAACACATTTGGAACCCAGCGCCGCAAAGTGAGAAACAAGGTCAGCCCCCACACGGGCAAAGTAGGCGCGGGCTTCCTCAATGTCCTTTTTCACCACGGAAATGGTGATATACTTCTCCTGCGTGATACCGTTGGCACCGGTGGCCTTATCCAGCAGCATTTGGTTATACTCCCGGCGATACTCATCACGGAAATCCCCCTGCATGGGCATGAGAATGGACTTCTCAAAGTTGGTCTTATTCATACGGCGGTTGTTGACGGTGATCTTCGTCACCGCGCCGGAGTCCAGAGAGTTCAGCAGCTCCGAATAAGTCAGGAACATGGATTCCTTGTCCTCGCGGCTGGCCACAAGATAGTTGATGTCGGTGAACTTATAGGTCTTGGTAAATTTCGTCCCCACAAGAAAAATGCCGTCCGGCCAGATACGGCGGACGGGGATCACATCCTGCACCTTGCGCGGGACGTTGTAGCGTTCCTTCTCCTGTTTGGCCATTGTTTTGATGGTTTTAATCATGCTTTTCCTCCTTCCGTTTGCTCAGATGTTTCGGCTGCTTTTTGCGCTTCCTGCCGGAGCCGCCATTCTGCAACTCCTCGATAGTCCCTTTGAGGGCCGCGTAGTAATAGTTGCTGTCCTCGAATTTGAGTTCTTTCGGCTCCAACATTTCCGAGCGCAGCCATGCCCAGATGAACTGCTCCGCCGTCATGCCGTGATAGGTGATAAACCCCAGCAGGGCAAAGGGAGCCGCACCCAAAATGCACATCCAGGAAAGGGTTTCCACGCCGAAGTAGGGGCGCAGGATAAAGTAAAGGCCCACGGCTACACTGCAGGCCAGTACCGAAAAGATGAACTGCCGCATGGACAGCCCAAAAAACATACTCTCCGTGTAATTACGGATTTCTCGATTGATCTTAACTTCCAAAATATCTTCCTCCTTTACAGGCCCATCATCTCGCGTACCACGCGGTCTGCCATCTTGACTGCGCCCACGAGGACAAGCATATTGAACAGCAGCTCTCCGACATAGCTCCACACCTGTGTGACAGCCGCCGCATTGGGATCAACGGCTGGCGGAGATGCGGCAAACAAGGAGAAGATAATGCAAGCCAGCACGATGATGGCACCTTCCAGACAAACTGCCGCATAGCTTTTGATAAAGCTCTTACCCACATTCTGGCTTGGTTCCCCGGCGAAGGTGGACAAAGGCACCGGCGCAATGGCGGTGTAAAGGTACAGTTTGAAAAAGCGCCCGTAGACGGTCATAATCATCACGAAAGAAAGTACGGTGATGAACAGACCGCCGATAAGCGTTACCGCCCAGAGAGGGATGCTTTCAAAGAAACCACAGCTTTCTACCGCGTCGATAATCTCCTGCGGCAGAACCGTCTGTTGAGCAGAGCCGAATCCGGAAGCGTTCATAATGGTGCTGACCAGCCCCTGTGCGATATTGAACAGAGCCATCATCAATTCCAGCCCATAGGTGACAACGCCTTTGGCGATGGCAAATCGAATGAATAGCTTTAAGGCGTGTTCAGGCTTTTTAACCTCGGCAAAGCTGCCGCAGGTTTTCATCACACCTACCACAAAGAACAGCACCAGCAGCGCCAGACCAATGGCGCGCACTGCATCGTGAATATTGACGATGACGCCCCAAATGGTGCCGCCCTTGAATTGTTCCGGGCTTTGTGTGATAAGCTGCCAGATCTCCGTCAGGTATTTGTTCCAGGTATCCAGCGCATTTTGCAGATTTTGTACTACCCAGTTATCGGACATCGAAAAACCTCCTTTCCGGCTGAATAAGGGGCAGGCCGCAACCGGCCCGCCCCCAGACTGCCGTTTTGAATCAGCCGGTAATCAGGGTCAAAATCTCCTTTGCAAAGGTGATGATAACGCCGCCAGCCAGAGTGAGGAAGCCGTTGGCGCGCTGGCTGGGGTCGTGGGACTTGAGGGACAAGCCGACCTGCACAATACCGAAACCAAGCAGGATCATACCGACGGCGCGGATCAGACCAAAAATAAAGTCCGACAAATTGTTGATGACCGTCAAAGGATCGCTGGCGGCAAAGGCCGTGGTGGTGAAGCAGCCGAGCGTCAGCACCAATACAGCATAGATGGTGAGGGCGCGCTTACTCTTTTTCCCCATAGGCAGGCGGCGGGTTTCGGTGTTCTTCTTGTTGTTCTTGTTAAACAGTTTCATTTTGCGGTTCCTCCTTGAATTGAAAAATATTCTCCATGTCCTCATCGGACAGAAGCTCATAGGTGGTTTCCGGTTCCTGCACATTGGCAAGATCGGCGGGTGTCAGGCGGCTGACCGAAAGACCGGCCACGGCATATTCCGTGCCTCCATGCGTATAAGCGGGAGCGCCGCCGTCTGTGGTGTATTTGACATTGGGGTGTTTCAACAGGTCGTATTTCTCATCCATCAACGGCGCTTCGCCTCGGATAAAAAGCAACGCCAGATTGTTGTCCAGCATACGGACTTCATCTGGCGTCATCAGTTCACGGCCTGTCAGTTGGTTGTTGGTGGAGTAGCTGCCGGAATGCCCGGTGCTTTTACCATAGGTGTCCAGCCATAGGGTGCTTTTCCCCAGATAGTTCTCGGAGATCAGCTTGTGGGTGCTGGTTTCGTTGCCGCCCAAGTACAGAAATTCATCGCAGTTACCGATGATGGATTCCCACTGTTTTTCAAACAGGGCCTTTAACTGCGCGATATTCTGGATGATGATGGACACCGAGATATTTCGGGAACGCATGGTGGCCAGCAGTTTGTCAAAATCGTCCGGCAAGCTCACATTGGCGAACTCGTCCATGAGAAAATGCACGGGGACGGGCAGACTTCCGCCGTGTATCCGGTCAGCCGAGTAGAACAGCTCCTGAAAGGTGCTGGCGTACAAAAGGCTCACCAGAAAGTTGAAGCTGGCATCGTTGTCCGGTATCAGCGCAAAGAGTGCCACTTTTTTCTCTCCCATGCTGGACAGATCCAGTTCATCCGTTGCGGTCAAAGACGCCACCGAGGAGAGGTTGAACTTCTCCAGTCTGGATGCCAGAGTGATCTGGATGGATTTCAGGGTTTTGGCCGAACCAGAACGATAATCCTTGTAATACTTCACCGCGATGTGATCGGGCGAGCGCATTTCCAAACGGTCAAACAGCTCATCCAACGGCGATTGGTAGGAATCATCGTCCTCCCGCACCTCACCGGCCCGGAGCATTTCCATGACCATCGGAAAGTTTTTCTCGTCCTCCGGCGCTTCGTACCAGAGATAAAACACCAGCGCCAGAAGAAGCATGGAAGCCGCCGTATCCCAGAAAGGGTCGTTGGACTGGCTGCCTTTTGGCGTGGTGGCCTTAAAAAGATTCGTCACCATCTTCTGCACATCGTTGTCATTTTTCAGATAGGAGAAGGGATTGTAACAATGGCTTTTCTCCATGTTCAAAAGGTCAACGACGCGGATCTCATAGCCCTGCCGTTCCAGCAGAGTACCGCAGTCCCGGAGCAGTTCCCCCTTACAATCCAGCACAAAATATGAGGTGTTGGCTTGGCACAGGTTGACTTTTGCATAGAATCGGCTCTTACCTGCGCCACTACCGCCCACCACCAGGGTGTTCAGATTGCGGCGGTGCTTCCTGCCATCCAGCCCCATGCGGACGTGCTGGGTGAAGATGCGGTTTTGAAACGGGTCTTTCGCCCGGTACTTCTTGTTCACGGCTCTGGCGTCGCCCCATTTGGCCGAACCGTGTTCTTCGCCCCGTCTGTAATTGCGCCGGGATGAGAGATAAATCCCGATTCCCAGTCCATAGGCGGCAATAAAAATGAGGACAGTTTTTACACTGTCCTCACACCACATCAGTTTGAATGGGTTGTTCATTGCCACAGGCAAACCGTTCATAATCTCCGCAAGGCCACCGGAAACAGACGGCGCAATTAGAAGGGCAAACCAGATGACCGGGATCAGCCCCAGAGCATAGAGCCAGGGGCCGCCCGTTCTGTTATCTGGCTTCATCCCGGCGCTTCGCTTTCTTGTCTTTTTGTGCAGGGGCGTCAATGGTTTTCAGCAGCACATCCTCCACCGGGCCGGGGTCGCGCTGTTCCTCCAGCATATCGTTCCGCAGCTCATTGAGCGCGCGGATCATAATGCCATGCTCATAGCTGTCCAGCGTGAGAACAACTTTATCCTGTCTTTCCATGACTCAAACCTCCTTTACCGTTCCGGTTCCTTCTGCTTGGTGTCGCGGGTCAGCCCCATCGCTCTGGCCATGCGCCCGTTCAGCGACTTGAAGGTTTCCCGCATATCGCTGAGGGCTGCCGGAACATCCACTCTGGGATCTTGGCCCTTGAAAACGTTGTTCAGACGGGCAATGTCATAGCCTTTGGCGTCAATGCCGTACCGCTTGCAGAGCATATAGCTGACAGCGTAAGCCTTATAGCCGTCCGCTTCTCTGGAATACCCTTCGTTGTTTCTGGCAAGCTGGACGTTGGCAATCTCCAGCGAAACACAGCGGAAGATGTCCGGCGCGTCCATTCCTTTCTTGACCAGGATGGCGTTCTGTTCCTCAGAGAACACAGCGCCGCGTCCCTGGGAAAGTTCGTCCACAGCCCGGATTTGCACCGGAGAGCTGGCGATCAGCCCTTTCAAAAGCAGCCGGTCATCATAGGTGACCTGGGGCTGGTGCTGGCCCTGCGCCGAAGTCTGGGAAATGTCATAGACCTCTTTGGCATAAAAGTTCTGGCCGATGGAGCCGTCATTTCTCCGGTACGCCTTGCCCGGTTCCAGAATGATAATGGGCAGCCGTTTCTCCTCCTCCAGAATCTCAATGCCCTGGGCAGTCCACTCCTTGTAGCCGCCCACACGCTGCGCCTGGGGGCATTGTGCGCCGATCAGAAGGGCGTTGCGAGCAGAGTGGAAGGGAAACCGGCTCTGCACGTCCAGATACGCCTCCATGTTGCCGTTGCCTTCTGTAAACGCTCCAAAAATCTTATCCAGAGAAGCATAGGCTTCCTTGCGCTGCTTCTCCTCGCGGATCTGCCACCACTGGCGCTTTGGGCGCTCCTTCTGTCCCTCCGGCTTCTGGGGCGCGGCCTCTTTTTGAGGCTGCTGTTCAAACAGATCGTCAAAGTTGTTCATAAGCGTTTACCTCTCTTTCGATTTGGGTTTCTTTTTGGGTTTGGGCGGCTGGTGTCGGGTGGTTTTCTGCGCCGGTTTCTTTGATACAGAAGGTTCCTCTGCCTTTGTCACTTCCGCCTCCTTCTTCCGCTGGGCCTGAATGTCCCGCAGCTCCTGGCGGACAGACGGTTTCTCCGGCCCGTCAGAAGTACCCCTTGCGGACTTGCTGCTGCTCTCGGAGATAGGCGCGGACGGATGGGATTTTTCCGCCGCCGGAGTAAAAGAATCCGTTTTCTCCGCCGCAGGGTGTTCCGGCTCCGCCTTTTCCTTTTGGGCAGGCTTCTCCATCAGTTCGTCCAGCAGTTTATCGTCCTGGCTCTTTTCCGGGGCGGCCTGTTCCGGCGCTGCCGGTTCGCTGCCGCGCTGTTCGCGGGATTTCTGGATGTCCTCCTTGATGGACGCCGTATCCACCACGGTGAGGTTGAACTTCTCCACGATCCGATTGGCTCTGGCCGCATCATCCTCGAATACCAGAATGTCGATGGTGTTGTCATCCTTTTTGACCGGGATAGGCGCATAGAGAATCCCATAGCCTTTGGCCTGCCGCGCAAACTCCGGGGCATCTTCTTTCTTGATGGTGTAGACCGTCATGGGGCGCTTTTCCCGCAGCATGGTTTCAATGCGGGCTTTGCCTTTGGTCTTTTTCTGATCTTTTAAGACCGTATACAGGGCGGCGGCAAGATTCTTCGCGGCAGAACCGCTGATCTTGAGGGCAAATTCGGCACCCTCCAGGCTCATCCGTACAACCTGTTCCGCCGCATCGCCTGAGCTATACATAGAAAATCATCTCCTTCCTGGAATACCCGCACGGCCTTGTTCCGGCCCCTGACGGGTTCCTTGTTCCGCCCGTGCTTCCTCGCGGACGGCCTTGATCTTTTCCTTGATGGAAAGGGAGCGTACTGCTATATCCTCACATAACCTCACCTCCCTTCGCAGCTCCTTGATCCGCCCGGAAAGGACGGCAATTTCTGCTTTGATCTGCTCCTGCTGCTCAGGGTCAGATAGCACCGCTTTGGTACGCAGCCTGCGGTACAGGGCTTTTCGCTGCTCAATGTCCGCATTTATTTCCGACTCCGCACCTGTCCGATGGGCGGTAAGCTGTTCCAGCGTGTCAATGTGGTGACGGGACAGCAGCCGCGCCTCATCAGTCAGTTCCTTCGCCCGGATCAAATCCTCCCGGAAAGCATGAGATACCCGCCGTGGCTGCCGGTTTTGCTTTTGGGGAAACACTCCCAGCAGATAGCAGTAATGAAAATAGAGGGCACGAAAACCTGTCACTTTTCTGGCTTGCTTCAAATCGCCGTGAAGTCTGCACCGCTGTGGCTGCGGCCTGTACGTCCTTTGAGGATGACTCTGTGCCAGTATCCGCCTGCGGATGCTCTCCAGGGAATACTCCTCGCCAAAGTTGCGCGTAAGTTTTCTCCCACGGGGGTAATTGGGCGGGCGAACTGTGATGTCCTTGCCCACCTTAATGTCGTATCCCATCTGTTTCAGATGATAAAAAAACTGCCGTTCCGTCATTGACTGACGAATGGCAGTATCCACATCTGCTTTGATAAGGCTCAGATAGGTGGGGCGGCCTTCCTGTTCTGCCCGCCACGCTCCATAGTGCTGGGACTTCCCGCGCTGGGGATTTTCAATCACGGACAGCCCATACTCCCGACACAGCCGGTCAGACTCCCGCTGCATATCATAGTAGTCCTTCTCGGTTCGGTGATACTTGATGCCGTCCACAAAGGACACGGTGTTGACCACGAAATGATTGTGCAGGTGATTGGACTTATCCAGATGGGTGGCAACCACTACCTGATATTTTTCACCCCACAGCTTTTTGGCCAGCTTCAGCCCGATCTCATGGGCGGTCTGTGGGTCAGCTTCTCCGGGGGCAAAGCTCTGATAGCCGTGATAGGCCACCGTGCCGTCCTCCTTGCCAAACCGCTTTTTGACGGCGATCATCTCATCGCGGGCAGTAGTCGGGCTGCAATTCACCCCGGACACAAACCGCTGCATGATGGCGGTTCCTTCGTCATCGGCTGTGACCTTTTCCGTCTTTTGCTGCTGGACGGCGTATTCGATTACATCCGAGAGGCCCTGGGCGTCACGCCCTTCCATATCCGGCTTTTCATAGACGGCGGGGTTCTCAGTCTTATCCGGGTTCTCTACATAGATGACCACCTTTCCCAGCCAGCCGCCCACCCGCCAGATGGATGTTGTGGCCATAACCTTACTCCATCGGTCTGGGCAGGATCACAGCTTTGGTGATGTCCCGGACAAGCTGATCGAACTTCCGCATTTCTTCATCATAGCGGCGCTCATCAATGACACCCAGCACATGAGCTTTCTGGGCAATCTGGTTGAGGTTGTTTCCTACGCCGTGCAGCTCCCTCATGAAGTCAAAGTAGTCCGGGGGCGGTGCATCCTGGGGAACCACGCCGCTGATAAGGTGACGCAGATACGCCTCGCGGGAAAGCCTGCTCTTTTTGACGCGCTTGTTCAGGGCCTCGGCCTCCTTGCGGTTGAGGCGCACCTTGATCTCGATATTACGCTTACTCATTGTTGTCCTCCTTTCCGATACGGTTGATCTGCACCAGGCACATGAGGGTAATCCCACTCAGGCTGCCCAGCAGAAAACCAATGACAAAAAACAATCCTTCCATGAAAACCTCCATTCTGCAAAAGGGGTATTAGGGGGCGTTCCCCCTAACAAGCTGCCGTTTGTCCCCAAACGGCGATGCTTGCTGGTACATACACATTCCATTCCCCTGCGGGGAATTCTTCACGGCTAAAAAAGAATCTCACCGCTCGCCCCGGTCACGGCTCCGGTCTTTGGTGCGGAATGTCACGTCCTTGAAGTGGTCGGCATCCAGAATATAGTCGCCGTTCTTCCAGTTGTCCGAGGCGATCTGCTGCGCCTCCTCACGGCTCTCCGCTTCCACCGCGACGGTCATCTCCAGCGTTTCGGTGATGGTCACTTCATACTCTCTCATCGTTCATGCTCCTTTCCGTTGCTGCACCGAATGGGAATCCCCAGCCGGTGACAAAGGGTGTCGTTCACGTCCTTGCCGGTGGGCGGCGGGCGGTTTTTGACCTCGTATTCTTTGGGAATGACCGCCATGATTGCCTTCGTTGCCAGCCTGCCGGGGCCATCGTTGTCCAGATGCAGATAGATGGTTTTAATGGACGGATGATCCTCCAGAAACCGGGTGAGAGCAACGGGCAGCTTGCTTTCCGCCAGCACCTTTTTCGGCTGATAGATCCCAGCCAGGGATAGTAGATTGTGCCGCCTCCAGTCAATGCCGTCCAGCTTGCAGAGGGTCGCATAGGACATGACATCAATGGCGGATTCACACAGGTGTACCGCTGGATTCTCCACGCAGGCGGGCAGGGCAAAGGAATAGTGTTTATCGCTGCCGCTCAAGTCACCGTGGAAACGCCCTTCACCGATCCCGCGCAGACAGCCGAACCGCGCCTTGCCAGCTTTGTCAAAACCTACGAAAACAACATTGCTGTGGCCCTTGTTCCGGCTCTCATAAAGCCGCCCTGTCTGGATGCAGTAGTCGATCACCTCTTGGTCGATCCCTCTTTTTTTGAGGTAGTCCACCATAGCCCGGTTATCGGGTGCGGCCTGCGGCAGAAGCAGATGCTTGGGTTTTTCCTCTTTAGGTGCAGGCACAAAAGAAGGCGGCCTGATTGCCACCCTGCCGGTGATGGTTTCCATCGCGTCCATAAACGAATATCCATTGACCTTGATAAGATAGTCCAGGGCGCTGTATCCGCCGATTCCACGAGAGAACCAACACCACTTGCCGTTGGAAATTCGCAGGCTGTCATGGGTCTTGGTGCAGTAGACATTGCCGGACACATGGACAAGTTCCTGGGGTTCACAGGTTTGCAGATAGGTGAGTAAGTCCACCTGCCGCGCCCTTTCAATCGCTTCCGAGTCGTAGTAAGGCATAAAAATAGCCCCCTTTCCATAGCCGTAGATTTGCCATCCACTTGGGATGGCTGACTATGTAAAGGGGGCTGGCATGAAAAAAGCCGACTGGATTTCTCCAATCGGCTTTGCTGTTTCCATATTGATTATTCTTTTTTGAATGCCCCAATTTTCTCAAGATAGGAGAAACAATCCGTGTGGCCTCGGAAGTAGATGTGCTTGCGCTCCATGTTGTCGGCCCGCAAATACAGCCGGAAATACTGATTTAAGATTTCATGTTCCTGAGCGGTAAGCTGTACCTCGCCATCCTCCTCCAGCAGCTTTTCGATGAAAGGATGCTGGTGTTTCAGTTCGCTCATCTGCTGTTTAAGGTCAGCGTATTCCTGATCGGTGGCAGCCAGCTCAAGAACCATATTGCTGTCGCTCTCATCGTATTCTTCTGAGATGCGCTCTATCATCGGAGTATATTGATCGCTCATTCGAGTTCACCTCGTTTCCATTTTTATTATACTATACCCACCCACAAAAATAATATCAAATGTGCGATTTCATCCTTTTGGGGCAAGGTTTAGAACTGGCTTCCCAATGCGAAAAGCATATTTTACAGTATCGAATGCACCTCCGAAATCACGGTAAATATAAGCCAGTATTTTGTCTGCTTGATCTACCATCCAGTGATTTCTTTTCTTAATAGCGGCCTTGTAATGAATTCCAATAAGCTCTGACGGAATGACAATATCATCATACCTGGATTCATAGTATTCCTTGTCACGGTTTAACTGATGAGTCATATACGGAATCACCAGTACAAGGCGAATACTCAAACCGGGATATTTTCTTTTCATTCCTCGCACGGCGGATTCACACTTTTTATCGAAATCGCCCATTCCGCCAGAATAAAATACAAACGCATTATCTGTTTGCATGATCTCGGATAAAGCACTCTCTATATCTGCTTCTATTGCAGATGAATACACCTCCCGATGACCGGCAAAAGTACATACGGTCATGAAAATCACCTATTTCTATAATCACTTGGTCTATATCCGTATATCACGGATATAGATTATTATAATGCGCTCTCTCCGTGGTTACAATATCATTGTGTAAATTATTGAAGCGAAGGGGGCGCGATATGGAACTTGATTATAAAGCAATCGGCAAACGAATCAAGATTGCTCGTATCAAGGCTGATTTAACGCAGGAGCGCCTTGCCGAACTCATTGACATCTCTCCGACACATCTGAGTAACATTGAAACCGGCACCACCCGCGTTAGCCTGAACACGATTATCAGTATTGCAAATGCACTGTCTGTCACCGGTGATGATCTTCTCTGTGACAATATCATTATGGCAAAAGTGCAGTTTGAAAAGGATATTGCGCTGTTGCTGGAAGATTGCGACGAGTATGAAATCCGTATCATCAAGGATATGATCGGTTCTTTGAAGGATACCCTGCGTCGGGATGCAAACCTCCGCACAGCAGACAGAAAAACGCACTAAAACAACAATGGCATCATAAAACCTCCTTATATAGCCAACAATTTGTTCCGACGGGAACCGGCTATGTAAGGGGGGCTTTTTTATTATGTACGCACCGATTGGGGTAGTTCCAATCGGTGCTGGGAGAGCTTATCGCTCCAGACCTACAACCTTTCTCACGGGTGGTTCTTCGCCCTCATCGGGAGCCTCGTCGATCAGCGTTTTGTCCTTCTCATCCATATTAAGCAGAATGTTCAGTTCTTTCAAACGTGCGGTTTTCTCTGTCAGCTCGTCCTCACGGGCAAATGGTGTGGCCAGTTCGGTGCGGGCATTTTCAAGCTGCACTTTGGCTTCCTCCAGTTTGGCCCGTTCCGCGTCAAGATTTCCTGCCAGATTCTCCAGCGCGTTGTCCAGGCGGGTGATGTTGCCGAACACATCCGCACCCAGCGTCACCGTATGGGACAGGGTGCCTTTCAGCGTGATGCGGTACTCGTTGCTCATCCCGTCATAGGCCAGCACCATAGAGAAACCCCGGTACGGCCCCAGAAGGACAGCATCGGAGCCGGTCATCTTCGTGCAGACGTCGATGATCGCCTTGCCTGCATCCTCTTTTTCGGCATAGTGTTTGCCCTCCACCTCCATGCCGCAGAATCCCTCCTGCGCTTTCGGATGGGCTTTCGCCAGCTCCACATCTTTTTCATAGCCTGCAATTCTCTCTGTCAATCGGGTGATCTCTGCCGGATATTTGCGGTGTACCAGTTCCTCCAAAGCATACACCTGATTCAGGTGGCTGGCCTTGAGCATATTCAGCCTTGCCACCTCCATATCCAGATTGCATTTTTCGATAATAAGTGGGTTGCCGGTGGCCAGCGCCTTGATTTCAGAATAGCTCAGGGCGGTTTCATCCACATCATCCGCCACGCGGACAGGGGCTTTGCTGGTCATGATCTGAGCAATAAATTTCTGCTTGTTCTCGACAAGCTGGTACAAATAAGCATCAAATGTTCCCTCGGTTACATAGCGGAAGATCTCCACCTCCTCATTTTCGTTACCCTGACGGACAATTCTTCCAAGCCGCTGCTGAAGGTCGCTGGGCCTCCAGGGGCAATCCAAATCATGCAGGGCAATCAGTCTATCCTGGACGTTGGTTCCGGCACCCATTTTCTGTGTGCTTCCCAAGAGAACGCGCACCTGACCGGATCGTACCTTCGCAAAAAGCTCTTTCTTTTTGGCCTCCGAGTCCGCTGTGTGGATAAAGGCAATCTCCTCCTCCGGGATGCCAGCGTCCAACAGCTTCTTTTTTAGGTCGTCGTAAACGCTGAACGAACCGTCCGTGGTAGGTGTGGACAGGTCGCAGAATACAAGCTGGGTGGAGCGTTTTTCTTTCGTCTGTTCCCAGATGCGATAGACATTGCGGGCGCAGACAGCCACCTTACCGTCCGGGTCATCCGGGGCAAGTGGTTGGATGAGCCGCATATCCAGAGCCAGCTTTCTGCCGTCATTGGTGATGCGGAGCATATTGTCCACATGGGGATCGACGCCGCCACCGCGGATTTTTTCCGCCCGTTCAGCCAGCCCTTTTATCATCTCCTGTTGGATTTCCGAAGGCTTGATTACCTCGGTGTGGAAGTTGGCTTTTGGTACGGGAAGGTGCAGCATATCCGCGGTCTGAATATCAGCCACCTGTTTGAATACGCTCATAAGCTCCGGCAGGTTATAAAACTTTGCAAATCGGGTCTTGGCGCGGTAGCCGCTGCCCTCCGGCGATAACTCGATGGCGGTGACGGTTTCTCCAAAGTTGGATGCCCAATCATCAAAGTGAATCAGGCCCATTTCCTGCAAAGTACGGTACTGCAAGTACCGCTGGATGGTATAAAGCTCCACCATGCTGTTGGAAATGGGTGTGCCGGTGGCAAAGATTACGCCGCGCCCGCCGGTCAGCTCGTCCAGGTACTGACACTTCATAAAGAGGTCAGAACTTTTCTGAGCCTCGGTCTGGGCGATGCCCCCCACATTCCGCATTTTTGTCATCAAAAAGAGGTTCTTAAAATAGTGGCTCTCGTCAATGAAGATGCGGTCAACGCCCAGTTCCTCGAATGTTACCACATCGTCTTTGCGGCTCTGGTCGTTGAGTTTCGCCAGCTTTGCCTCCAGAGATTTGCGTGTACGCTCCATCTGTTTGATGGTGTAGCGTTCCGCTTTCTGTGACTTCGCCTGTTCAATGCCGAACAGAATCTCGTTGATCTGCTGCTGGAGAATGGTCTGCTGGCGCTCGGCGCTCATGGGGATTTTCTCAAACTGGCTGTGACCGATGATAATAGCATCATAATCTCCGGTGGAAATGCGGCTGCAAAACTTCTTTCTGTTCTGCTTCTCGAAGTCCTTCTTCGTGGCAACCAAGATATTGGCGCTGGGATAGAGCTGCAAAAATTCAGCCGCCCACTGTTCCGTGATGTGGTTTGGAACCACGATCAGCGACTTGGTGCAAAGCCCCAGCCGCTTCATCTCCATCGCCGCTGCCACCATCTCATAAGTTTTCCCGGCCCCCACTTCGTGGGCAAGCAAGGTGTTTCCACCATACAGCACATGAGCAATGGCATTGATCTGATGAGGTCGAAGGGAGATTTCCGGGTTCATCCCCTCAAAATGAATATGCCGCCCATCGTACTCGCGGGGGCGAATGCTGTTGAAGCTTTCGTTGTAAATGCGGCACAGACGCTCTCTGCGGTCAATGTCCCGCCATATCCACTCCAAAAATTTCTGCTTGATGAGTTCCTGTCTGTCTTGGGCAATGGCGGTTTCCTTCTTGTTGAGGACAGCTTTTTTATTGCCGTTTTCATCCTCGATATAGTCGAATACCCGCACATCCTTCTGATTCAAGGTCTGCTCCAGGATGTGATAGGCAGTCATGCGCTTGGTGCCGTAGGTGGTGAGTACCTTTACATTGCTCCGGTCAGAGTTCTTTTCCGTGATGGCCCACTGGCCGGTAACTTCGGAACGAAGGATTTTGATACGGTTCCGGGCGTAGTATCCGGGGGTAAGCAGTTCTTCCATAAACTGCTGATAGACGTCGATAGGCACCCAGTTGGCACCGATGCGGACACCGATTTCCCCAGCACCCAGATCTGCGGGCTGCACCGCTTCCAGCGCCTCCACCTGTCTGCGGGCAGCTTCCTTCTGGCTGTCCGGGGCAGTTTCCAAAAAGGCTTTGGCCATCCGCAATTTCCGACGCACGTTTCCTGAAAGATACTCATCCGCCGTCACGAGGGAAAAGGCTTGCAGACTGAGGGAATTTCCCCGCAGCTCATCCGGGTTTTCCGGGCCTTCAATGTTGCGGAAGATCACGCCGGCAAGCTCGCTCTCCAGTTCCTCCGAGGATTTGCCAGACAGTTCGGCCATATAGTCCATGTCCACACAGGCTTTTTCAGAGATAGACACCGCCAATGCTTCGCTGGCAGTATCCACGCTGGTGACGGCCACATGAGGACGAATGGTGCGCTTGGAGAACATATCGGCTTTTCTTTTTAGGTTGCCTTGCTCGTCCAGCACCTCCAGCGAACACAAGAGGCAGTAGCTGGAGTCCTCGGAAAAGGCCAGCTTGTTGCCCCGACTGCTGATAAGCCCATATTTGGCCGTAAAGCCGTCATAAAGGGAGTTGAGCTTTTTCTGCTCCGCCTGGATGTCCTCGTCCGGGTACCCTTCGGTCTGATACTCAATCAGCCTGCGGACACATTCCCGAAGCTCGATCATACCCCGGATACGGTTTTCCGCCGTAACAGAAACCTCCATCGGGTGCATGAGGCTGTTTTCCCGGTAGTACACCTGACCGTCCACAATCGTGTAGCTGAAATTCCGAACGGTAGGGTCTGCGGGGATGGAGCGATCTTCTTCGTCCGGTTCCTCCAGTTCATAGGGCTTGATCTCGGCCTGAAGGAACTGAATAGCCTCGGCAAGCTGCTCCGACAGGTCGGCACCTTCACGGGCTTTGCAGGCGCTGTCCATTCCGAATCGTGTGGATTCCATCACCATATCGCCCAGAACCATTTCCGGGTGCTGCACAAAGTAGCGGTTCATGCGGATGCCGTTTTCATCCGTGTCCAGTTGCACCCAATCCTGCTCCAGATCGGTGATGTGATCTCTTTTTTGCAGGAACAGAATATCGCTGGTGACTTCCGTTCCGGCGTTTTGCTTGAATGTGTTGTCGGGTAAACGAATGGCTCCGATCAGGTCGGCGCGCTGGGCGAGATAGCGGCGGACAGCCGAGTTTTCCTTGTCCATCGTACCTTTGGATGTGATGAACGCAACAATGCCGCCGGGTCGTACTTTGTCCAGGGCCTTTCCAAAGAAATAATCGTGGATCAGCCAATGGTGTTTGTCGTACCGTCTGTCCGTCAATTTGAAGTCTCCAAAGGGGACGTTACCGACGGCCACATCAAAAAAGCTGTCCGGCATCTGCACCGTTTCAAAGCCATTGACGGAAATGCTGGCATTCTGGTAAAGCTGCTGGGCAATACGCCCGGAAATGGAATCCAGCTCTACACCATAGGCTTTGCTGCCCGCCATATCAGCCGGAAGCAGACCGATAAAATTGCCGGTACCGCAGGCCGGTTCCAAGATGTTGCCTTGCTGGAAACCCATCTGTGCCAGCGCCTTGTAAATCCCCCGAATGACAACGGGTGGCGTGTAGAATGCGGTGAGGGAACTGGCTCTGGCTGCTGCATACTCGTCCTCATCCAACAGGGATTTGAGTTCCGCATATTTGCTGTGTGTTTCCTCAAAGCATTGCGGCAGTCCGCCCCATCCTACATAACGGGAAAGGATTTCCTGTTCCTCCGGTGTGGCAAGGCGTTCTTCCGCTTCGATCCGTTTCAAGCAGCGGATGGCTCTGACGTTGGCGGCAAACTTTTCGCCCGGTGTGCCGTGGCCCAAAGCGTCGTCCGTGATGTGGAAATCATGGCGCTGTTCTCGTGGAATTTCCGGGTGCAGGGGCGCAAAGGTGACGCGCTCACGGCGAACCCGTTTCAGAGCCAGCGGAGCAGGTTCTTCTTTTTGAGGGTGTGACAGCTCCGGGCCATCTGTCATCTGGCTTTCATAGTTGTCAATGTCCTGCTCGGTGAGCCATTCCGGTTTTTCCGGCAGGGCATCGTACAGTTCCCGCATTTTGGTAATCTGCGCTTCTACGCTGCCAGCCCACAGATGTTTTTCCGCACGTCCGCCAGCGCCCAGATAATAGTCGCAATCCGCTTTCAGACGGCTCAACAGGCGGTAATCGTCTTGAGATACACCGATGGATTCCAGTTCTTCCTCCGATACGGAAATGAGATCGTCGAAAGTGAGATCTGTCAACTCGTTTTGGATGAGTGACTCCAGACTGTCATACTGCCTGCGCTCCAAAAACTGTCCGTCCAGATACCGCTCTACACGGTAATTCACCAAATCCACGTTCACCTGGATGGGAATTTCTTCGTCTGTGACCGTGGTATAGGCAATTCCTACGTTCTCCAGATCGCTGAAATCGGCATAGCTATCATATTCTTCTTGGCAGAACTGGTCGATCAGTTCTTTTGCCTGCTCCAACAGGGCCTGATCGTGAGTGAGGGGCTGGGGCAGCTCGTTGATCTGCTCCATACATAGCGCAACATCTGCCGCGATTTCTTCTTCCGGGTCTGTATGGTCGAGGAAGGATTGCAGCAGCGCACGGATTTCCTGCCGCTGGGCTGTGTTGTGAAGTTGCTGGGCGATGTTCGCCACCGCCTGGGCATCGTCCTCTCCGTAGCCCATACGGGAGCCGTCAAATTCCCCCATGAGGCGCAGCACCTGGGCGGCCAACACAGGGTGGAGGTCGGCTGTTTCTTCTTTTTGCGGTGGTTCCTCTCTGGGCGGCACCGAAAATACGGGCGTATTCTGCGTGGCAGAAACCGTCATTTCCGAGGAGTCAGCCACCTGTTGAATCCTTTCCCGAATCTCCTGGGGCATTTCCTCATCGTAGATCTGCACCGTGCGATCCGGCGCAATGTGGGCAACCGTGCGATAGTCCCCGTCAACTTCTTCCAGCCGATTCCAAACGGTCAGCCCATTTCCCAGATGCCCGAATCCTAAATCGTAGGCTTTCTTCGGTTCCTGCACAGCCTGCGGCAGCACCGGCTCCTTTTTCTCTGCAAATAGAGTAAAAGTACCTTGCCGGTATGCGGTCAAATTATCAAATGCCCGTTTCCGAAGCGCATACATTCGGTCATCCTGCGGCGTAGCCTCCCAGACAGGAAGCATCATCTGATAGATTTCTTCCACGCGGGCCGGGTCGTCGAGCTGCGGCTCAATGAGCTTTACACCTTCCCAATAATCAAAGCCATACGGATAGGGGTGGGGCTGCTCCTGGGGAACATTCTCAAAGAAGGTTCGGATGTTCTGTGCGAGCTGGTGCTTCTCATATTGGGGCATGGCGGCTCGATCTTCATCACTCAGAAACCGCCCCTGGGCGATCATGGCGCTCACGCGCTTTTCCACCGCATTCCATTTCAGTTCCACTTTGGCATAGGGTTCTGAAAGACTGCCGTGGCTGAAATGAACGCCTTTACTGAGCTGATAGGTCACATCATCGTTTCCACCGCTGTGTCCGCTGTATTCTCCGTGATAGTGCTTTAAGAAATCTTCTCGTTGCTTGCGGTCAGAGTGGTTGCGATAAAAGGAGTACACCGCCAACCGATAGTCCGTGCCGCCCTTTCCACCGCGCAGGAGATTGTCGATCTCATCGCCGGAGATGAAGAAACGCCGCTGGGGATCATATCCCTCGGCGGCGGTAAAATTCAGCGGCTCTCGTTGTAAATCGGAAAGCTGTTCCAGCAGTTTTTGTGGACGGTGGAAATGGAACCGGAGAAGTTCACGATTCTCTGCGTATGCCTGGACAAACTGCTCCAGCTCATCCCGTAAGTTTTGCAATCCCTCTGGATGGCCTAACAAATCGCTTATGGCCGCACTTTCTTCTGGAAAGCCTTGATGGGTGTTGTAAATGGCGTTTATGGTGGGAAGAAATCCTGCATCGGCGGTTCCTTCCGCAAAATCCTGTCGCAGATACCATAGCTGGGCGGCTCGTTGCTGACGCTCGTACCCGTCAACCCGGTCAAGTTCACTCTGCGGCATATACCGGCCCAAATCCAGAAGTTCCCGGATGCGCTTGGCTGCCTGTTCCCAGGGGATCAGCGTGGCTGCTGTGCGCTGTGCAGTTTCACCCTCTGCCACATGAATGCCTTCGGCATTGTACCAAATGGAATACTTCCGGCTATCCAGGTAAAAGCCAGCACCATTTTCACCATAGTGTTCCATCAGGAACCGGGCGTTGTCCTCCAGCGGTTTATCCTTCTTGAAATAGGCACAAATGATGAGGCGGCTGTTCTGATCGTTGGCTCCAATGCACAGCGCCTCGTCAATGACCTGCTGAGAAAGCTCCTGACGTGGAAAGAGAAAACGCTGCTGTCCGCCCTCGGACGGAGTAGAACTGCCAAAAGAGGAAAAATCAAAAAGGGACATCTGCTGGCTCTCCTGAGTGGGGAGCTGGCGGATGTCCGTCTGAATGAAATATTCCTTTTTGTCAATGAGCTGTGCTGTCCATCTGGCTACCAAATCCCACGAGAACACCGATTCTTTTGTGCGGGAAAGGTAGGAACCCTCCCACATGAGAAGCCCGTCCTCCTGCGGCTTATAGCCCAGACGCTGACCATCTGCGATGATCTCGGTGTACCTGTCCTGATAGGCGGACTTGAGATAATCCGCCCGTTCCTGCTGGTCGCTGTGAACGGAAAAGAACAGCTCGATCTGTTGCTTTTTGTATTTGAGATCGTCGTCCTTGTTGGCGATAACAGCCATGATCTGCTTTTCATCAAGAAAAGCGGGCAGCTCCTGGCTGTCCGCTTGCTCCGTATCGGTTAGCTGTAAATCAGATCCGTGAGGATCGTTTCCTCCGCTGCGTTCCGAAGGTTGCTCATGAGCTGCACCCACTTCATCGGATCGCGGGCTTTCAGTTCCTCCGTCACGCCCTCGGTCTTGGCCATCTGCGCCACTACCTGATCCATCCGGGAGAGTGCCGTCTGCTCGATCTCCGCCAGATGACTGTTCAGTTTCCCGCTGGTCAACAGATTGGTGTAGGTGATCCTGCGGTTCTCCTTCAGGAACTTCCGGCGCAGTAATGCGTATTTCCCAAGAGCCACTTCCGGCTCCTGCGGGGGCAGAAGATTCGGCAGATTGTAATCGCCCTGCCTGCTGTATGTGATCTCGGCCATATTCATTGCTCCTTTCCGGCTGCTTGGTTTCCTGTTCAGTTACAGGATACCGATTTTGCTGTGCGGTTTCAAACGTGCGATTTTCTTTTTGAGGTTGTCTTTGCAGGGCAAGGGTCGTGCGGGCAATTTCAGAAAGGCACATCTGAGAGATGTCCCCGGTAGCCACGCCCAGGGCATTCAATGTTTCAGGCGTATTGAAATTCAGCACGTCCCGAAAATCATCGTCCTCAAAGTATTCGGACGGATCAAGGCCGCAGCGCACCACCAGCATATATCCGATGCTGGTCTGCAACGCCCGCCGGTACATCACTTCCACATTGTACTCGTCCAATTCTTCCAGAAAACTGCCTTCGGTCAGATGGGACAACTCAGAAAGATAATCGTGGATATTGTCCTCTACCGCATTGTTAGCCGCAGAGAGAAGTGCTGCTCCCAGATTGTCCTTCTGCTCCAGTTCTCCGAAGCTGTTTTCCAATGCCTCGATGATGTCCGGCGCATATTCCGGGCGTACTGTCCACAGGGGAACGGGCCGGGAGAACCGGCCTTCATGGGTATCGGAAACATCAAAATAGTATTTCAGTCGCTGTTTGCCGCTATGCTCACCGTCAAATACGGCAATTCCGTTTGCGCCCCGGTTCACCCAGCGTCCGAACCGCTTGTTCCATCGCTCGATCTCCAGGACGGCGGTAGCGTCCGGGCGCTGGGCATAGACAAGCAGTTGTTCATCAAATGAAAGCCGGTAGTTGCGGCAGGCAGACGTAAGAAATTGCTGCCATTCTGCCGGAGCTGTGACCTTTCGCTGTGTTTCCTGATACAACTCCGTCAGGGCTTTATATCGAATCGCCATCCGGCGCACCTCCTTTTTTATTTTTCGATTGCTGCGGCCTGCCGCTGCCGGGGAATGGAAAACCCGTAGACTTTGGCGATGTCGTCGCCCAGCCTGCGGGTCACTCTCGTTATATCGGCGCGGGTCGCTGTGCCGCGATACAGTTTTTCTTTCAGAAGTTCAATCTGGGAATCTCGCACACCGTCCTTATAGACTCGGTAAAGATAATGGTTGGTGCCGTCATGGTGGATGGCGTCGCACCGCAAATCACCCAGACGGTCTACATACCATGTGGAGTAGTCCGTATCTCCGTAAAGGCAGTCGCGGATATTGCCGCTGGGAATCTCCTTGTATCCCATGCGGCGTCCGTTCCATAAGCCCAGATCACCTATTACCAAAATAGGCTGGGAAAGCTGTACATTGAGGTTCATGCGCTCATCGTCCAGATAATGCCCATTGATTTCATACATCAGAGAAATACGCTCATCCTCGGACAGCTCCGGGTATTCTGCTTCCAGATCGGCGCGCCAGTCCTCATAATCCAGATCATAATTGCTCCAGATAATGTGTTTGTCCTCACTCATCGGGCATCACCCCAATCTTTTTGCTTTGGACGGATAGGCTGGCCCTGCTCATCGTAGTTCTTGGGATCGGCGGCGGGTGTCTGCCAGCCAAACATGGAGCCTGCCAGCATAGCGGCCTCCTGCGCCTTGCTGATACCAACAGCATGGTTTGCGATCTCCGCCACCTCCTGATTGGATTTACCGGCCACTTTCATGTCTGAAAGCAAATATCCTTTTTCTCCCCGTGTAATAATAATCAGCTCTCCGCTGGAAGGAAGAATACTAAAACAGTGGGGCGGCAGAGAAGAACGCAGAGGAATGACACTTCCGTGGGTTTTCTCCAGACGTTCCGCGAACTCACAGATATGATAGAGGGCGCTGGGATAGTCGCCGCTGGTTTCAAAGTGGGTTTCGTCGATAAACCGGCAGGTTCGGTCACGGGTTCCTCCGCCGCCCGTGAAAATGCGGATGCTATCGCCATCCGGGATGCGGAAGATCTCCTTGTAGCCAGGGGTGATAAATCGGATGCCCTGTTTGGCCTTTTCCATGTGGTGTTCCAGGAACCGGCCAACATAGGCATAGAGGTAAAAATTATAGTCCCCATAATTAGGATTGCACCGCAGCATATAGGTGTGCTGGTCGGTTTTCAACTTGAAGCCGTACTCGGTGCAGTAGTTGCCCACCATCTCGGCTTCTGGGCGCTGCCGACAATAGCGGATCATACTGTCCCGGCTGAAAAGCAGCTCATCCTTCTCCCGCAGGCTGTTGACCACTTCATCAAACTCGGCCATGAACTCATCGGTCTTGTACTCTCCACGATGCTCAAACCATGAGGTGAAAAACTCTTGACCAGCACCAAAATCACCACGCAGGTGGCCGATACAGCCGGTCTGGGCCTCGATCTGGCTGCTCTGGCTGTAAGAGTACATCCGTTCCTGCGGGGTCATACTGATGATTTCCAGTTCCATTATCTCTCACGCTCCTTCTTTTTTCGTTGTATAGAAGGCTGGCTTTTTTCCTTCAACTCCTTTTCCCGCGCCTGCCAGTATTCGGGATGATAGGATTGCAAACTGCGGTTGATGACTGCTTCATATTCACCGGGACGGAAATACTGGTTGACGGGAGCCTGATACAGCTTTTTATCCATCAGTTCCCGCAGAGCTACCGGCCCGTCACAATCCTCCTCGTAGCAGAGCCACGCTCCCTCCACAAAGCCGCAATCCCGCGCTGCTTTTCGGAACTCCTTTCCCGCCAGCTCCTGACGCACCATAACGCCGCCATGTCCCGCTGTGCTAACGGAATACGCGCCAGGACAGAGGGTTTCACAGGTCTGGATTTCTCCCCAGGGGGAATAATCCGGTGCTTCATACACACTGGTATTCTGCCGTTGTTCCTCCAGGCATTGAACTTCCTCTTGCGCCCGTGCTACTAAATCTTTCTGTGCATCAAATAGGGTGCTGAAATAGTGACCCCAATAGTAATCTGTTTGATCTTTGCATTTCCAGGTTACAAACTGCTGGGGAGCTGTTGAATGAACTCCCAGAACAAATTCACTATCACCTACATGACAGGAATCCGTGATGACATATCCTTGATTGATGCGCACATCCATCGTTCATCGTGCCTCCTTCTCGCCTTTGTGCGGTTCTTTTTTCGCCCGTTCCTGCTGAACAGTCAACAGTCCGTGCTTTGCCCATCCGGGCAGTTTTTCCGGTTCCATGACGCCAAGAACATCCATACGCTCATACCGGCTCTCTTTTCCGGTATAGAGGTCGATGCAAAAACAGGCTGAGCCACGGCTTCGTGGGTAAGCACCGAAGCCGCCCACACAGAGCTTTAACTGACAAGTGGCTCTGCGGTACTCCCGGCGCAGCACTTCCGGCTTGATGACCACAATTTTGTTATTCAAGTCATCTTCATAGGACACCACGGTACAATCGCTGGCCGTGATAGGACGGTCATCAATGCCCTGTATTTTCGGCTTGTTCATCGCCACACGGGTATTCTCGGCCTGCTCGGTGACACGCTCACCGAACATCTTTACCATCTCCGCATAGTTGTCGCTGCACATGACTTCACTGTATGCCGCAAACAATTCATTCTGCTGGCAGAAGGCACACATATACTTATCGCCATTTTCGCTCTGGGGCTTTTCTCCAAGAACGATCTCCCGATCACCGATGTGGATGCCCTGGATAATCTCATAGTCACCAGCCATGCGCTTGTCTGTTTCATCATTCATGGTTTCACCTCATTTCGCAAAAACGCTTTGATTTCCTCGATGGATGCAAAGTCCTTCTCAATACCGGTCAGGTATCGCACGGAATCCTGCCATTGAGAAAGAGGAAATTTGTTTTCCTCCATTCTGCACAGGTCTAAAAGGGCCGCCCTCCGCAGAATAGGAGAAAGATTTAGGTCTGAAATAAAGCACCCTCGCCGTGCGGCAAGGATGTCCAGCAGATGCAGTTCAGTCATGGCAACACCCGCTTTCCTCGGCCTCCTTCAAAAGCGCCTCTACCAGCTTGCCGCTGCGAACCTTGTTCCGCTCTGCAAGCACTTTGTTCTGAACACAAAGCACCGCCCGGATATTGGGGACGGTGATACCGGGAATTTCCACCATTTCTTCCGGAGTGATCGTAAGAAGCTGCGCTGGCGAATACCCTGCCTGGGCAAAGATACGGAATAACCGTTGTTCAAATCGTTCTCTCATCGAAACCACGCTCCTTTCGTCCTTTTGGGATATGTAAAGGGGCGGCCCCGCAAAGCCGCCCCGCTGTATTACTTCTTCCGGCTCCTAATTTTCAGCAGAATTGGCCCAAAGAAAAAGCAGGAAACCATTTCTGATTTCCTGCTCGGTATGCCGCTCGTTTGCGGCTGATTATTCAGTTGTGCAACATATAGCTAACATAAATCTGCAATCAAAAATGGAACCTGCCATCCTCCTTAAAACTGCATCGCTTTGGATTACCTTCACTTCGGTAAATCTTATGCTGTTTCAAGTCATAAATCACTGACCAGACGGTATCCTTCCCGGTATTCCTATCATACTGGCACAGGAATCCATACTCACCACATAACAGTTTTTTTGCAAATGTAAGGCCCAAGTTGCGATGATCCTGAAAGGCCGAAGTCAAAGTTTGATACCTTGTTTCTGCAAACCAAGTATCAATTCCAGTACTGTTATACTCCTCCATTTTTGCAAGGTGAAAAGTATTTGTGGCGTAAACAACGGGTTGTCCATTACTCGACGTTATAGATTCTATTCTTTCTGCATTGCATTCCACAAGTGCTATTTCTCCAGAGGAATCCGCCAAAGTCAGTGTTTGGGCTGAGGCGATGGGCAACTGGTGCAGGCAGGAAACAGCTTCCATTACATTTTTGCACTTTTCCAGTAAATATCTAAGAAGTAATCCTGCATTGAACCCTGGCTTACACTGGATAGGGTAGACAGATGTTAGACCAACAGCTAAACCATGTTCATTCACACCATCTTCCATCTCCACAAAAGCGGTTGTGTTCCCGGTAAAGGAGTATGTTCCATCCGTAAGTTTATAGATGACATTTAGATTCAGTTTTTCAATCTCTGTCAGAAAATCACTATTCCGCCCCAGAAGCACTTCCTGATCGTTAGCGAAGGCAAAGCAAGAGCAGTTACACGCTGGCGGCATCGAATACATACTGAACAACACCGCCTGCAAGATACGAACATCGCATTGCTGCCCATCTGCCAGCCCCTGAATTTCCTCTACAATTTCAGGATAATACTTCTCATAAAGCGGCAGACAAGACAAGGCATAATCAATCCGATCCTGAGTGATTGCAAACGGGATATTCTCCAAAATTATATTTTTGTGTTTTAACAGTAGGGAACCCCACCGATAACCAGCTTCATAGTGTGTTCCCCTAAAATGTGCATGATACATTTTACACGCTCCTTATTAGTTCAATAAAGAGCTACCGGTAACTCTTATCTAAGGGTACCTGAATAAAAATTTTAAGTCAAGCTCTTTCATAAATGTTCAATCGTCCTTTCATCAGCCAACAACCTTTTCTTTTAATATGTAAAGGGGCGGCTCCGCAAAGCCGCCCCGCTGGATTACTTCTTCCGGCTTTTGATCTTGAGAAAGATCAGCCCGCCGAGAATAAAGAGTACCAATCCTACCGCAATGATTGTTTTCAATTCCATTGTCAATTCCTCCTGTCACAAATTTTGACCGCTATATCATTCAGCGGATTCTTCGTCCTTCCGGCGCTTGCTCACATAGGCCACAATACCCAGAACAGCAGCTCCGGCAGCGGATACGCCCATCAGAGTCATCCACAGCCACGGCTTGCTCTCGTCGCCGGTTTTCGGCGTATCGCGCAGTTCGTTGTGCATCTGTGCAACGGTGGTCTTATCCGCAAAGATCGCCACCGTCTTATCAGCAGGCAGCACATAGTTGGCGCTGGCGCTGTCCGATACCTCCGATACGGTGTAATCGCCCACGCGCAGGCCGGTAATCTCAATCTTGCCGGTGCTGTCGGTCTTGAAGGTCTGGTCGTAACCATTGGCACCCGTCACGCGGAAGGAGAATCCTTCCACCTTGCCATCGCTGGATGTCTTTTCAATCCGCAGGGAGCCGGTCTGTGCCGCGTTGACAAAGCCCTTTCCGGCTTCATTTTCCACTTCGTAAATTTTGCCGTTCTCTGTAATCTCCATATAGTAGGCGTTTTCATCCAGCAGATACCCCTCCGGCGCTTTGGTTTCCTTCACGAACACGCCGCCGTAGAGGATATGGGACATTTCATAGATGCCAGTGCTGGTTTCCTCCAGCTTGCCCAGCAGCTCGTCGCCCTCGTCCAGTTCCTTGTTGCCGTTGGTATCCCGATACACCTCAAACTCGGCTCCGGTCAGCTTGTTGTCCGGGTAATCCTTATCCACTTTGGTAAGGCGCAGGTCGCCGTAAACCTGTTCGTTGGCAAGGGAGATCTCCACAACCTGTTCATCTTCCTCAATGGTAACGGAGATGATCTCATCGGAGAGGACAAACCCTTCCGGGCTTTCCAGCTCTTTCAGCACCCAATTGCCATACGGCACATCGGTGAAGGAGAAGCTGCCGTCATCCGCAGAGGTGGCGGTGGTAAGGGCGTTTTCTGTCGTAAATTCGGTTTCATCACTCTTAAAGAGTCCGATTACAGCCCCACCCAGGCCAGAGCCGTTCTCGTCTGTTTTGAGGCCGTGGATTTCACCGCGAATCAGCTCGTTGGTGATGGCCTCGCCGTCGTTTGCAGCAATCTCCACCACAGCAACGGACGGCCCGCCGTATTCAAAGGTGAACGGGAAGGTTTCACCATTCAGCAGATAATGGCTGTCCGTGGACAGTTCCTTCAGATAGAAGCTGCCAAAGGGCAGGTCAGTAGCACAAGTGGCCTGACCGTTCTCACCCACAGAAACGATCTCCAGAAGCCCGTCTGCCGGAATAACGGAACCATCCGCTGCGGTAATATCCTCCTGAGCGTACAGGCCAAAGGTGACGGCGGAAATCTCGCCATTCATACCGATGCCGAAGGCTTCATCTTGCTCCAGCAGCTTATTCAGAGTGACCTGTACTTTCTGGCGCTGGTTGTAGAAGCTGGCGGAAGTTTCGGTGATCTCTACCTCCTGGCCTGCGTACACCAGCTCCACGTTGGTGACATTCTCGCCGGTATCCACCATGCCGTAGGGGAACTGGATTTCCTTGACCTGGAACTTGCCCAGATAGAGGGGCTGGCTCTGGGCTGTGCCATCCTCGCCGGTGGTAATGGTGTCAACTACCTCGCCCGCAGAATAACGCAGCGTACCATCCAGCGTGTAAACGTCCTCCAGCGCCGTGATCTCAAACACCGCACCGGACAGACCGGTTACGTCATACACCGGCTGATATACCCCATTGGATTCCGTGACGGTGGAGAACACCTCGCCGGTCTTGCTGACCTTGATGACGCCTTTCTGCGCCATATTGGGCTTGGTGACTTCAATGATCGTCACGCCGCCTTCCTTGCTGGAAGCGTCCTCGGTCACATCAAAATACACCGGTGTGCTGTCCAGCACATAGCCATAGGGGGCCTGTACCTCAACCAAAGAGTAGCCGGAACCATACTCCAGTTTTTCGGGCGTTACCAGGTAGCCCTCAGAATTGGTGTAGAACGTATCAATCGTGGTCGGGGTCGGATAGGTGAAGGTCATTTCCACCTTGCTGCCATCGGGACGATAAATCTGGAACCCGGCTCCTGCATAGGGGATGGTAACGCCAGTTTCCGCATCCACCTTGACCACCTTGATGAAGCTCTCAAAGTTGGCGTTGTTGATGAGATAGCGGTAGGTCTGGCCGTCCTGAGCGATATACACTTCAAAATCGTCCATCAGCTCTCGGCCTTCCCAGCCTTTCGTCTGGTGAACGATATAGGTGCCATAGGGCAGCATCTTGGACTGTGCAAAACCATTCTCGTCACAGGTGAGAACGTCGCGCTCAGATTCCTTTGCAGCGTCATAGCTGCCTGCCACCTTGAGATAAATCTGGAACTCTGCGCCGGTTTCCGGGGTTTCGATCTGGGTTTCTCCGTCGTCGGTATGCTTGATGATGGCGATGTCGCCCTTGATAACCTGCTCGGTCACATCGTTAGCGGTGTCGTTCAGCTCGATCTCATACAGTTCCGGCTCCGCACCTACCTTGTGAATGGTGGAATCCAGCAGATACCCCTCGCTGGGGTTGATTTCACGAATTGTCCAGTCGGAATCACAGACATAATAATCCGTGGTGAACTGACCGTTCTCATCGGTGGTATAGCTGTCGATAAGGGTGTCGCCCTTATAAAGCCCATAGGTTGCTCCGGCAAGAGAACCGTCACCCTGGGGCGCGCCGGTTTCCACATCGCTCTTAGTTACTGTGACACGGAACTTTTTCAGCACATTGTTCACGCTCTTGTTTGTGACTTCGTTCCAAGCAATCGTGGCGCTCTGAGCCTCCGGCACCACATAGCGGATCGGCGTATCAACCTCCTCCAGCACGAAGTCGGAGCCGATGAGGACGTTTTCAAACCTTGCCACACCGCTGGAGTCGGTCACAGCGTATTCATCCACCGGCAGGCCGGAAAGAGAAGTTCCATAGAGATGGAAGGTCATTCCCTCCACCAAACCGTCCTCGCTGGTCTTTGTGACCTCCAGACTGCCGCGCTTCAGCACGTTGTTAAAGTTCACGGTGGCCGTCTGGCCGCTGACGATGGTCACGCGCTGAGTAGCCTGGGGTTCGTATTTGTCAATGGACTGCTCGGTCACGGTATAAACACCGGGATTGAGGTCGGTGATGTCGATTTCACCTGCCGAATTGGTTGTCTTGGTGGCGCTGTATCCCTCGCCGGTGATCGTGAAGGAGATGCCCTCTACCTTGCCGTCCTCGGAAGTCTTAATCAGCTTCATGTTGCCGGTTTTTACTTCCAGATTGAGATAGCCCACCATCTGATCGGAAACGGTAGCTCCATAGGTGGCGAAGTCCTGCGTACCACCACCGGATACGCCGTCCGTCCAAACCACAACGCCGCTGCGCTGGGCGGTGATCTTCTCCGCTTTCACCGTCACAGAACCTTTGATAGCCTGATTGGACGTGATGGTGAGCTGGTTGCCGTTCACCGAAAAGTTCAGCCCGGTGGTGCTGCTGGTAAAGGTGTAATCGCCCAGCACATTGTTGGTGTCTGTCAGGGTGACAGAATACTTTTCGCCGTCCCATTTCAGTTCATAAGCTCCAGCATCCGGGGAGCCGCTGAAAAAGCTGGGCAGCATGGTGTGCCGCTTCACGGCGCTCTCAATGGCGGAATACTGGCTGAAAATCTGGCTGCGCAGCGGATGACTGGCGCTGATATATTCCGCCACGTTGTTTTTTCCCTGTGCATTGGCATCTACATGGTTAAACTGGCTATCACGCTCACCGACAACCGTTTCCCAAACAAGAAGCTGGGTAGCGATATAGCCCGCCATCTCATTGGCATCATCGGGATTGTTGCTGTTCCACGAAGTATCGGCGTTGCCCTGCCAGCCGTAGGTCATGATCCGCCCGATATATTCCTTGATGGTGCTGGGCGGAATGGTGGGGTTCAGATTGGACGGGTAGTTGTCCCAGAAATCCTCGCCCCGGCCCGTGTACTGGTCGCCGGACTCCACACCGATACCAGGCTCAATGCAATAGATGGCTTTTCCGGTGAAGGAATCCTGTGTGTGAACGGTGAAGTTATCATTGCCCTGCGTAGACCAGCCGCCCAAGAAATTGAGGGCGGGATGGCCCCATCCGGCTTTGTTGGGATCGCTGGCGCGGGGAATATCCACCATATAGGTGGTCATGGTTTCGCCTGCGGCAAAGGCCGTGACACCCGTCCCAGCGAACACTCCAAAGCACATCAGGAGCGCCATGAGCAGGGACAAAGGCTTTTTCAATGCTTTCATCTTGTTACCTCCTGAAAATTGTCCGAAAAAAACAGCACATCGTTTCTTGATGTGCTGTCGTTCGGCTGATGATTATTGGTTACTGTCTAAAAAAGAGTGGTACGCCGCTTTTTCTCCATGTCAGCCTTTTACAAATACGGCCTGTATCTTTTTGAAACAGGCTGCCCCAATATCTTCTTTTTTGGGTTGTTTAGGCTGTTTGTAGGGGGTGAGGTGTGGAGAGGGGGACGCAAAAACTCGTTCCCCGGCAAATGGGCGCACTTTTCCCTTGTGAGTGGGATTATCGTTCTAAACTGCGTTGACGTCTGCGGTAAAGTTCCAGAGCTTGAACGATGGTATCCTCGATCTTCTGCGCGGGCGTCCCCGGCGCAAAATACTTGCTGATCCGCTCTTTCGGAATTTTGATTTGTTCTTTTTGATTTGGCTTTTCCTCCTTCATAATGGCGACAAGGGCATCTTTGGCAAGCCGCTCATCACCGGTCTTGGCTTCGGACATCTGCCGCATTTTGATTGCCTGGGCATGGGATGGAGTGCAGTCCATTTCCTCCATGATAGCAAACAGGTCTGCCTGTTCTTCTTTTCGCAGGTAGGACAGTTCCACCGCAGGACGCATGGCGATTTGCAGCACTTCCGGCTCTCGCAAAACGGAATTATCCACCAGTTCCAGAATATCCGGGATAAGGTGGGTAAGGCGGATATATCTTTGCACCTGTGTTTTGCTATCAGACGTTCCCTGTGCTACCACTTCAACAGAATATACACCTTTCAACTTCTGCCCCAGTGGGTCAGAAGTTAAATCTACTCTCTGTCCCTGCCGTTTCATCGCGTCCAGCTTCATCTTGTAAGCGAATCCCTTTTCCGAGGGCAAAATCTGCTCTCGTTGCAGGTTGGAATCCACCATGATGATCGTGGCCTCATCATCGGTGAGGTTTCGCACAATACAGGGGATTTCCGGGAGCTGCGCCAGCTCCGCCGCCATTTTCCTGCGGTGTCCGGCTACCATTTCATAACCGCCGCCCTGCTTGGGGCGTACCAGCGCAGGAACCAACACGCCGTACTGCTTGACGCTCTCCGCCATTTCCTGCATGGCCGCGTCCATCCGCACTTTGAAAGGGTGATCTGGGAAATCGCTGATCTCTGAGGGGTTCAGGTTGACGACTTTCTCCAATCTGGCCTCTGCACGGCTTTCCTCGGTGGAAAAGAGGTCATCGACTGAGGGCAGATTGAAGTTTAGCGCGTTGTTTCTCGCCATTCGCCTGCACCTCCTTTGAAAATTTCGCATAAGCCTGAGCTACCTTGCTGCCATTATCATAGGCGTAGATGCTCTTGCCAGCGGCGCTGATTTCTGCGGCTTTGATTGCAACGGGAATCTCGGAACGATAGATTTTCAAAACACTCCCGTAGCTCTGCCGCAAGGTTTCGGCTGTCTGCTTGGCCAGATTGGTGCGCCCATCCACAAGGGTCAGCAGTACGCCGTCCACTTTGAGGGACGGGTTGATCTGCCGCTTGACCTTGCCAATGGTTCGCATGAGCTGGGTCATGCCTTTCGCCGGGAGATAGTGAGCCTGCACCGGGATAATCACGCTGTCTGCTGCCGCCAGCGCATTGATCGTAATCATACCGAGGGACGGCATACAGTCGATCAGAACCGTGTCATAGTTCTTCTTGACTTCATTGACATAGGTTTGCAGCGTGAACTCCCGGCTCATGGCGTTTACCAAGCTCATTTCCATAGCCGACAGCTCAATGTTGGCTGGCATAAGGTCAACACCTTCTTTATGGTGCAGGATGCCCTCATCCACAGAAAACGGCTCGTCGCGGATCACCTTCTCCATGATGGTTGCAAGGGTGGTCTGCAAGCTATCCTGATCCTGCCAGCCCAGGCAAGTGGTGAGGTCGCCCTGGGGGTCTGCGTCAATGAGCAGAACCTTTTGCCCCAGGCGGGCCAGACCAATGCCCAGATTCACCGTTGTGGTGGTTTTGCCTGTTCCGCCTTTCTGGTTAGCCAATGCGATGACGCGGCCTTCCTTCGGGCGGCTTCTCTGTTCCGGCATTTTCATGTCCTCCTTTTTAATAGATTTAGCTGTCCGTTGGCAAGACGGACAGCTATGTATGCGGCAAAATGGGCATGAAAAAAGCCGCCTATTCTATGAAAAGAATAAACGGCTTGATTCAGTCGGCACAATATGTAGTTTTCAGATTCTCTTGACGAGAGAGCATATAGATTTGATTGCCACCAAATGCACAGCAAGTTTAAGGAGCAATTTTCTCTTTTGTCCTTACTTTTTCTGCGATTTTCTGGTAGACATCAATATCATATTCTGGTGCGATTTCGAAAGTAGCGAAAAGAGCATATGGTATTGTCCCTGTAAAACTTCCTGCGTCGGCTCTGCAATTAATTTGAATTCCTAAACTATCATCTTCTCCCCAAACAACAGCATCATTACCAGCAAAGCGTTCGTGTTGTAACGTGCCTCTAGCTACGGCTTTGTCATCTGCCTCCGTTCTCTTAATTCTGAGATTTTTTCCTTCTGTCACAAGAGAAAACCAAAGTTGCGCTGAGCGATATTTTTGCGTTAGAGCATTGATTGGGGAAAACGATGCAAGTGTTACTGTCAAACAACGATACATTTTCTTTGCTGAAAAATCAAAAGGTAATGGTAAGGTATAGAGACAGGCTGAATCTTGCTCCAGTTCTCCAAAGCCAATTAGTGTTACCCTGTTTTTGGCACATTCAAGAACACGGGATACATTGGGAATGCCATATCCCAGCCACCTATGTATCTGGTCTGCGCCTCGTCCCGATAACCCAATCTCTTTACAAATAAGCTGTGCGGTAGAATTCCATTGTGCACCATGTACCAACATGGCTTTTAGTAACAACGCAGCATACATAGCTGGAACATTAGAATTTTGTTCGGCCTGAAATATTTCTTGAAGTACATCGTAGCATTTCATAGCTTCATGCGATAGTAGTGCAGCCGAATCACTAGTGCCAAAAGAGTAACCCACTACATTAGTATTACCTGCAAGAGTAATTGGTTTAGCAGACAATGTACCAGGTGGATAAATACTAGTGCCGTTTCTCCATTTAGCATGATTGGGAACGGTTATATCTTCAAACAATACACTTCGTCCACCATTGAAGATAACATCTGGTTTTATAGAATTATTTATACCTCGTCCTATTGAACTGATCGGACTTGGAATGCTATTCGAGCACGGTAATAATTGTCTGATGTTTTCGGTTGCTTCACTCATATCGTTAAATAGTGCACCAACCGTAAGCGCATTCATACTTTCTGCGGGGGAAAGCAACCGATAGTTTCTCGAATTTCGATCAAGGATGTGAATAATTTGTTTATCTCGCTCATCCATCGAAAGGGCCTTATATGCGCTAAAAGACATACCAAGATCAATATCTTCAGAATGGTTTCCAGCACTGACAATAAATAAAACCCGGTATTTAAAGCTTAGCCAATCCAATAGCCTTGCCAACGGACTAACCAAGTTATAGTACATTCGCGCTTTAATCCCAATTGATAGATTGATGACTCTGACACTTGATGCCACTTGTCCAGCTTCTGGTTCGTATAGTCGTCTAACCGCCTCGTGAATTTTATCTACAATGAGTATATCTTCCGGTATACACTCTTCTGTTCCTCTGAATCCTGGATAAGGCTTCATTATTGGACGGACATACAGTTTATGCGAAATTATAGATTCATCATTACTTAACAAATCACCACGAGCAATTAAAGAAGCCATAGACGTTCCATGCTGTCGATCTGTAATTTGATATGATGAAGTATAATCATCTGGATCATCAATTAATAGTAGATCATTCAATAGTGGATGACGTTCTTGCGGAAGACCATCAAACATTGCGATAATAGGCTCATTGGAGATATTATCGGGGGTGCTGAACGCCTTTTCATACGGAAGGCCATCGTCTGTATCCAATACCATTGATTGTCCAGTAGGCTTGAAAAACATTATCTGATCCAGTTCTACAAGTTCCACATTCTTATTGTCTATAATGTTTTGTGCGTACAGCCTTGGAATAGAGACAAGTAGTGCGTGGTACCCAATATCCTCTATGCAGGACACGGAAAGAATTGCCCCACCAATCGAATCAACAACTTCTTTTACAGAATTTTCTGCTTGCCTCCGCTTTTCTGGAGAACGTCTAAAGAACAATTCGATTTCACATTTTACTTCTGTTGTATCCGGTTCGCAAAGATCTTCGTACCAAGCGTCCAGTATTCCTGTTTCTTCTAAACGTTCTTTAACACCCCAAAGGTGAATATCATTCAAGGTCTTAAATACCTGTTTTAAACCCGATTGTCCATGTGGAAAAGTATAATTTTCATCTTTTTTAAACTCTCTCCACAGAGATAAGATTTCGCTTAACGCTTGTTGATCGGTGAGAATACAAAAATATTTGAACAGCATTGTTTTGCTGTCATCACGCTGGTCGTTTTTCAGCCGATAAAAATCGTCAGTATTTGGAACATCATTATCAGCAACTTCAAACAGCCATTCAATGCCACGGGTATTTCTAACGGCAGTTTCAAAACTGCTTGGATCTCCGGCAACCTCTAGCACAAGTGTATACTCGGGGAGTGTGCATTCCGGATTTTGGGCAATTCTTACTCTACCTCCGTCTATAGCTTGTTGTAATCTGTTAAATTGGGGAGTAAGTCGTTCAACTTGCCTACTGTGTGTCGGTCTATAAAACTCTGTTGCACCACCATAACGTCGAGCTTTAGCTACAGGCACAGGATTAGCAAATAGGATAAGTGGTCTATCAGTCATTTTCTAATCCCTCCTCTTTTAAATCATTTTGCTTACCAATTTGGTGCGCATGTAATTTTAACTGCGTCAATGTTATTTGTTTCGCATTAGAACAAGGAGAACGTAGAATATATTGCCGATAAACAGCGAGTGCAAACTCTTCAACTTCTGCATAACTCTTTCCTAACATTTTTTTTGCTAGAGTTGAAGATTCTAATCCAAATTTAAAATTTGTTCTCTTTTCAAAATTCAAGAACCAAAGTTCCAAGTTGCGGCGCGTCGGCTTATTTAATTCTAGCTTGATTTGAAATCGTCTCCATGCAGCCTGATCTAAGAGAGCCTCATGATTTGTTGCCGCAACAACAACTACATAACTCGGCAAATCATCTATTTGTAATAAAAGGGAACTAACGACTCGCTTTATTTCTCCTGTTTCATGTTGATCTCCGCGTTCCTTTCCCAGCGTTTCAAATTCATCAAAAAACAATACACACTGTCTAGTTTTAACAAATTCAAAAAGCTTTGCTAGCTTAGAGGCTGTTTCGCCTAGATAAGCTCCAATAATACTTTCATATTTAACCACATACATTGGTACCATTAGAGATGTGGCAAAAGCTTCTGCTAAAGAGGTTTTTCCATTTCCAGGGGGGCCAACAAGCAATACTTTATTTCTAGGCTCAACTCCATACGAACGCAACAAATCAGAACGCATTTGTTCCTCAACTAGTTCATTAAAAGATTGCTTAACGGTATCATCCAAGAAAAGCTGATCCACACGACGTTCTGGAACAACTTCTTTAAACAAATTTATACCATTTCCGTTGAGTGAAAAAATCTGTCCTTGAGGCTCTTTCCGCTGGAATAGAGAATTGGATGATTTCAAAATATCTTCTATTTTTTTTGCCAATACCTCGTGTTGCTTTGCTCGTTCTTCAGCGCAAATTGCTTCAGCTGCTTTACGGAAAGCAATACTCTCACCTGCTACTCCGCTTTTAATTAAATCACAGAGCAAATCTGCTCGTGCCATACAAATAATCCCTCCAATCTAAATGCTTCCATAACTCCGAACTTCTAAAGTTTCTTAAGCATATCTTCTGTGATAAAGTTAGACTCACAAAAGTCATAAAAAGTCTTTTGGGCAAGCTGGCTTGGAGTAACTTTCGCATTTTCCCATCTATTAATTGTTGCGAAGCTGACATTCAATGCATCAGCCAATTGCTTTTGACTAAATTTTAACTGTTTGCGGACATATTTCACCTGTTTAGCAAAATCCATTTCCTCACCTCATATAGCATGTGCTATATTTATTATATCATATGCTATATCGCGGTCAAGAACTGAAACTTATCTTTAATCTGTTTACTGATATTTTCTAACAAAAGCTGTGATAGATCTTAATTATTAAACATGAAAGAAACGCATTGGGCTCTGTTATAATCCTCTAAAACATAGATTGCTGTTGGAAAAGACGGACAGCTATGTATACGGCAAAATGGGCATGAAAAAAAGCCGTCTACTCTATGAAAAGAATAAACGGCTTGATTCAGACGGAACAATATGTAGTTTTCAAATTCTCTTAACAGGGGCGCACATGACTTTGAGCAAAAGATCATCCACGCAGCCGGTGTCCCGATTTTCCCACAACAGAGTGTTCCGCAGACGATTCAGGCTCTGGATCACAATGCTGTTTTCAGCAGGGGTGAGGGTTATCTTGAATTTCTGTTTCCTCATAGTGCAGTCCTCCTTTTCGCCTTCATTGTATCTGCTCAAAGACTTGTAGCGCAAATGTGCGAGCATTCACCGGCCTCAAAGAGTTTGGATGGCATGAGGAAAGAAAAGATAAACCGGATTCAGTTTGGTCAAATCCTGACAAATCAGGCCAGCCCTTTCAAAAGAAAAACCATAAAGAAAGGCTCCTAAAATGAGGGGCAAATGACAGGGCAAAAGCACCTCGAAAACGGCTCGATTTTGGCTCTCGGTTGCCCCATTTTTTAATCATAATGGGGTCAAAAAAGGCTGGTTGCCCCATTTTTAATCAAGAAAAACAGGGTCAAAACAGTTCAAATCCTGCCAGAAACAGACAAACTGAAACAGAAGATGTGAAATAGAAAAACCCCGAAAAACCGCAGTTTTTCGGGGTTTTTGAGCATTTTTGAACCAGTTTGAAACGCCAATCAGCGCTTGCTGAACTGGGGAGCGCGACGGGCAGCCTTGAGGCCGTATTTCTTACGCTCTTTCATTCTCGGATCACGAGTTAAGAAGCCTGCCTTCTTGAGTTTGCCACGGAGATTCTCTGTGTCATACTGAAGAAGAGCTCTTGAAATACCGTGACGGATAGCACCGGCCTGGCCTGTTACGCCGCCGCCTGATACTCTGCAAACGATGTCGAACTTCTCGTCTGTTTCTGTAAGAGCGAGAGGCTGTCTTACGATGAGCTTGAGTGTTTCAAGACCAAAGTAATCGTCAATGTCACGATCGTTGATTGTGATTTTGCCTGTGCCCTGATAAAGTCTTACACGAGCAACAGAACTTTTTCTTCTGCCTGTACCGTAAAAATAAGGTGTCTTATCGTACATTATCTTTTGCCTCCTTCAATTAGTCTTCAATCATTGCAGGCTTCTGAGCCTGATGATTGTGTTCTGCACCCTCAAAGAGTCTTAATCTTAAAAGAGCTGCTCTGCCGAGTGTATTTTTAGGAAGCATACCCTTAACGGCAAGCTCCATAGCCTTTGTAGGCTTTGTTGCCATAAGTGTATCGTAACGAGTTTCCTTAAGATGGCCGATATAGCCTGTGTGGCGCTGCCACTTCTTCTGTGTGAGCTTGTTACCTGTAAGAACAGCGTCCTTGCAGTTGATGATGATTACATGATCACCACAGTCAACATTGGGAGTAAAAGTAGCCTTGTTCTTACCTCTGAGGAGAGTAGCTGCCTGAGCTGCTACACGACCGAGTGACTTGCCGGCTGCATCAATTACATACCAGTTGCGCTCAACTTCGTTTGGTTTAGCTAAAAAAGTTGACATAACAATATCCTCCTGTATTTTTTCACTGTGAGATTGATTATATTACAATTTATGCCCATTGTCAACACTTTTTTGAAAAAATTTAATTTAGCTTTGAACAATCTCTTAAATACGCTTGTTTATTCTCATATACTCTCGTATACTCACATACTATTTTAAAAATAATTTTCTGAAAATGCCGATAAATACTGAATTTTTTAAATTTTGCGTGCATTTATTAAAAAAGCAAAAATTCACAATAAGTTCACAATATGAATATTTTTCCGTCAAAAACGGCTGTTATGATATAGTCACAATAAAAAAGGAGGTGAAAAAATTGAAAAACACGAAGTCGGCAGTTCTTGCCTGCGTCACAAGTCAGTACAACTGTGACAGAATTATCCGAATTGCCAAAGAAATTGCCGACAGCTCTGATTGCGAACTCAGAGTTATGAGCGTTTTAAAACCGATGTCAGACTATTCGTCAGTAAGTGATGAAATCGAGTATCTTTACCTTATTGCAAAGGAATCGGGTGCAGATATGACCGTGATGTTTTCGGATGACGCACCAAAGGTTACTGCCGAATTTGTAGGTGACAACAATGTTGAACGCATTGTAACGGGTATGCACGACGGAAAAGACAACAGCTTTCTTGTAAAGTTTAACGAGCTTTCCCCCACAACCCCCATAACCATGGTTTCAAAGGACAATATGGTTTACAGCATGGATTTGTGCAGATCCTATTCATAAATTTTTTTGATACAAATTTCCTTTCTCTCCACCAAACATACATAAATACAATTTTATTAACACCGAAGAATCGTATAAATCTTTCTTCTTAAAATATACTCTCTCCGAAAATGACCTGCTGTTTTTCAGTAGGTCATTTTCATATACATCTGCCATCGGCGAACTATGTTTGCTACGCAAGCTATCTCGCTGTTCCGTCGATTATAGTCGAGAATAAAAACTGTTTCAACATAAGTTTATGTTCCCAACCAAATTATAAAAGGGACTGCGAAGAATGAAATCTTAAACTTCATTTCTTCACAGCCCCTTGAACAGCAACAACTATACAATTAAAAAATCACCGAAACGAAAAAAACAGCCCTTGTGGCTGTTTTTTGGTGCCGGTGACCGGACTTGAACCGGTACGGTCGCAATGACCGAGGGATTTTAAGTCCCTTGTGTCTGCCTATTCCACCACACCGGCAAATATATTTGGTGACCCGGACGAGAATCGAACTCGTGTTACCGCCGTGAAAGGGCGGTGTCTTAACCGCTTGACCACCGGGCCAAATATGGTAGCGGAAATAGGACTTGAACCTACGACACTTCGGGTATGAACCGAATGCTCTAGCCAGCTGAGCTATTCCGCCATGTAGTACATGAGGATTTCTAACCGAAATCAGCAAGATTTATTATAGGGCAAAAAGGACGATTTGTCAACACTTTTTTTAAATTTTTTCAAAAAAGTTTTTATTACTTTAAAAATCCGCTTTTCGGGCAGAAAATACATTTTTCCGCCCGAAATCACGAAGTAAATTTTAACAGTTTGTCAATTATTCAAGAAAAGCCGCACCGATAATGCCAGCATCATTGCCAAGGCTTGCCTTGCAGATGACTGTCTGCTTATCGTTATGCTTTGTATATCTTTCCTTTTCAACAATCGTACGGAGCGGAGCAAGAAGATTCTCGCCCTGATTTGAAATACCGCCGCCGATACAAAGGATATCCGGCTGGAAAATATTAATAATATTCACAAGACCGCAAGCGAGATAACCGATATACTCGTCAATTACGGTTTTGGCATTTGCATCACCTGCAAGAACAGCATCAAACGCAGTCTTGCCTGTAACCTTGTTAATATCACCGTCACATGACTTGAGCATATAGCTGAAGTCGAAGTTCTCCTTGAGGATTTCCTGCTTTGTGAGGTTAATAAGACCTGTTGCAGACGCATACGCCTCCCAACAGCCCTTTCTGCCGCACGCACATTCCTTACCGTCTTTAACGATAACCATATGTCCAAGCTCAGCGCCTGCATAGTTAGAACCGCTGTAAATCTTGCCGTTAATAATGATACCGCCGCCGATACCTGTGCCGAGTGTTATTGCAATCGCATTTTTTGCACCCTTTGCACTGCCTGCAAGATACTCGCCGAGGGCAGCAGCGTTTGCATCGTTTTCAACGCAAATCTTTGTATTGAGCCTTTCCTCCATCATCTTGACAACCTGCCAGTTATGGAAGAAAAGATTAGCCGAATACTCTATAACGCCTGTTTTCGGATTAACCGCACCCGGTACACCGATACCGATTGACTCAATATCATCAATTGTGAGTTTTGCTTTTTCAATTGCCTTTAATGCAACATCTGCCATACTGTCGCAGATTTCGCTTTCGGGACGGGGCACATTTGTTTTACAGCTTGCCTTTGCGATAATTTCGTAATTTTCGTCAACAACACCGGCTACAATGTTTGTTCCGCCCAGATCAATTCCGAGTCTGTACATAAACTGTCGGCACATCCTTTTCTTTTATTTTATGCAAATATTTATGATTTATCAATTATGAATGATAAGAGTAGTTAGGAGCTTCTTTTGTAATCTGAATATCATGCGGATGGCTTTCACGCAGACCTGCACCTGAAATCTGAACAAATCTTGCCTTTTCATGAAGATCCTTGATTGTTGCACAGCCTGTGTAACCCATACCTGCACGAAGTCCGCCGAGCATCTGATAAATTGTGTCTGAAAGAGGTCCCTTGTAAGGTACACGACCTTCAACACCTTCGGGAACAAACTTGTTGTTACTTGCCTGGAAGTATCTGTCTGCACTGCCTTTGCCCATTGCTCCGAGACTGCCCATGCCTCTGTAAACCTTAAACTGTCTGCCCTGATAGATTTCGTTGTCTCCGGGGCTTTCGGCACAACCTGCAACAAGTGAGCCGACCATTACAACACTGCCGCCTGCGGCAAGTGCCTTAACGATATCACCGCTGTACTTGATACCGCCGTCTGCGATTACAGGAATACCGTACTTTGACGCTTCACAAGCGGCGTCATAGATGGCTGTAATCTGAGGAACACCGATACCTGCAACGATTCTTGTTGTACAGATAGAACCCGGACCGATACCAACCTTAATAGCGTCTGCGCCGGCGTCAATAAGAGCCTTTGCTGCTTCTGCCGTAGCAATGTTACCTGCGATAAGAGGAAGGTTAGGATATGCTTTCTTAACCTTTGCAACAGACTGAACAACATTTGAGTTGTGACCGTGTGCTGAGTCAAGAACAACAACATCAACCTGTGACTCAACAAGAGCGGCAACTCTGTCAAGAACATCCTTTGTAGCACCGATAGCAGCACCGCAGATGAGTCTGCCCTTGTCATCACGGGCAGAGTTGGGATACTGAACGCTCTTTTCAATATCTTTGATTGTGATAAGTCCTTTAAGACTGCCGTCCTTGCCGACAATCGGGAGCTTTTCGATTCTGTGCTCACGGAGAATCTGCTGAGCCTGCTTAAGAGTTGTGCCGACAGGGGCAGTAACAAGGTTTTCGTGCGTCATAACAGCAGAAATCGGCTGTGCAAAATCGGAGCCTGTCATAAAACGCATATCACGGTTTGTAATAATGCCGACAAGCTTGCCGTCACGGCAAATCGGAACACCTGAAATTTTGTACTTACCCATAAGTTCATCTGCATCTCTTACTGTGTTCTCAGGAGAAAGGAAGAACGGATTAACGATAACACCGTTTTCACTTCTCTTTACTCTGTCAACCTGATCTGCCTGCTTCTCAATTGACATATTCTTATGAATAATACCAACGCCGCCCTCACGAGCCATGGCAATTGCCATATCTGTTTCGGTAACGGTATCCATAGCGGCTGTCATAAGCGGAGTGTTAAGCTTGATTGTCTTGGTAAGATGAGTTGACACATCAACATTCTTGGGTTCAACATCTGATTCGCCCGGAATAAGGAGAACATCGTCAAATGTAAGGCCCTTCTTGCCAAATTTTTCGTCATAACTTGTATTCAGCATATTATTCCTCCATACTACAAAATTCGATTTTTATTGTTACCTATTATTATAACAAATCGACCTGTGATTATCAAGACAGAAAAAGTTTTTTTAAACAAAAAATTTGTAATTCATTTTTCTGTATTGACAATATGTTCCGTAAATTATAAAATAGTATTGTATTGCCTGTTTTACTGAATATTTGCTTTATTTTGGTTACCGTGACAGGCTTATTATGTGATAACAGAGGTATAAAATGAACATAACAAAACAGATTTTTAAAAAAAGCGTTTTAGTCGGTACAATCGCTCTTTCGATTGCAGTATTTGCAGGGTGTTCCGACTCGGCAAATTCTTCAACAGCTGATACCACAAACCCCACTGAAGCTCAGACAACCGTACAGGCTACTGAAGGCACTGCAAAATCCGGTACGACGAATGAATCGTTTGACTTGAAATCATTGCATACCTGCAAAGAAAATGACGAAGATGACCTTGTAGGCACATGGCAGATAACCTCGGGCGAGGGTTCGCAGTATGCAAGCTTTTACTATATGTTTAACGGCGAGGGCAAGTCTATACTCATCAGCGGAACTTCGGGATATTTCGGCAAATACAGCTACGATACCGATGATGACAACAATCCGACATTTACCACAAAGCTTGTTTTCGGACTGAACGGAACTTACACCTACAAGCTTTCAGATGACAAAAAAACTGCCGAGCTGACAAATACGGATACAAAGGCGGTTTCAACGCTCAAGAAAACAGACGATCCCGACTTTATTCCCACCCCTGACAAAGACGCATCAATTGATGATAAGCTTGTAGGTTGTTGGAAATCAGAAAGCGGTGAGTATCTCTGCTTTGACAAGAGCGGAATTATGTATCAGAATCTTTTTGACTATATGTTTGCATATTCAAACTACACGGCAAGCGAAGGTAAAATTGTTTCAACATACACAACCTCCGACCAAAAAACAACAGATAAATACACATACTCTGTTGACGGCGACACTCTTACACTCAACAATGATACATACTCAAGAATTTCTTTCAGCGATTTAAAGTGATGAATCACCGTTGATTCAATGTTGAAAATTTTTCGTATTTTCTTAACATCATAACAACAATCCCCGAACACAAAAATGTTCGGGGATTTCTAATTTTCAGAAAGTTATTAACATCTTATCCATACGGTCTTAAAAAGTCAAAAGGCGGAAGATTTCTGACAACTCCGAAAACGAGCAGTATTCCTATCAGCACAAATGTCAGAACCGTGTCAAATTTTTTCAGAGTAAGTCTGCCGTACCTTATGTAGCCGTAAAGCATTTTTCCGAGCAGATAGAGAATGAACGGTGAGATTACAAACAAAACCTGATTGCACTCAAAAGCACCCTTAAAATCAAGCCTTACAATATGAGTCAACATTCCCGTAACACCGCAGCCGGGGCAATAAAGTCCCGTTATCTTTCGGAATACACACGGAATTGCAAAGCCGGTAAACGAAACAATTAAATAATATAAAACACCGGCTGCGACCAAAAAAATCGCAGCCGTTGAAAATTTTAATAATCTTTTTTTCATTGATTACTGTGGAGGAAGCATCTTGTTAAGCTCACTCTGCATAAGAGCATAAGAAACAATGCTAAGACCAAAGATTGAAAGAACAAGATAAATTACAGATGCACTTGTATCAATCATAATACCTCTCTGCATCTTTGCTTCATTGAGCTTTTCGCCCTGCTTGTAGCACCAGTAATAACCGTAAATACCGCAAGTTACAAGTGTAAGCAGAAATACGACTCCGCCTGATGTACCGTCCTGCTGATGACCTGAAACATAGTTTGTTTCGTCATTGAGCATAATGAGCCAGTAAATTCCGTAAATACCGCAAGTGATGATTGAAAGAAGGATTGCAATACCTACACTTCTCTGTTTCATAATAATTACCTCCGTTAACCTCTTTCAAGGGATTTTAGCAAGGTAAATTATACCATTAGTACGGTACAATGTCAATATAATTTTGTTTTGATATTTGCTATAGTTTGCTGATTTTTGTGAGAACACAGTATGTTGATTACTTGATAACCTCCATACCGCCCATGTAAGGACGAAGAGCCTCAGGAATCCTGATTGTGCCGTCTTCGTTAAGGTTGTTCTCAAGGAACGCAATGAGCATTCTCGGAGGTGCAACAACCGTGTTGTTAAGAGTATGTGCAAAGTATTTCTTGCCGTCCTCGCCTGTAACTCTGATTTTAAGGCGGCGAGCCTGTGCGTCACCGAGATTTGAACATGAACCAACCTCAAAATATTTCTTCTGACGAGGTGACCAGGCTTCAACATCAAGTGAACGAACCTTGAGGTCAGCAAGGTCGCCCGAACAACATTCGAGTGTACGAACAGGAATATCCATTGAACGGAAAAGGTCTACTGTGTTCTGCCAAAGCTTGTCAAACCACATTTTGCTGTCCTCAGGCTTACAAACAACAATCATTTCCTGCTTTTCAAACTGATGAATTCTGTAAACGCCTCTCTCCTCAATGCCGTGAGCACCCTTTTCTTTTCTGAAGCAAGGCGAATAGCTTGTGAGAGTGTAAGGAAGATTTTCTTCCTTGTTGATTGTGTCAATGAACTTACCAATCATTGAATGTTCGCTTGTGCCGATAAGATAAAGGTCCTCGCCCTCAATCTTGTACATCATTGAATCCATCTCGGCGAAGCTCATAACGCCTGTTACAACATTACTTCTGATCATAAAAGGCGGTACACAGTATGTGAAACCTCTGTTAATCATAAAATCACGGGCATATGCAATTACTGCACTGTGAAGTCTTGCAATATCGCCCATAAGATAATAGAAACCGTTACCTGCAACCTTTCTTGCAGAATCAAGGTCGATACCATTGAATTTTTCCATAATTTCTGTGTGATAAGGAATTTCAAAATCAGGTACAAACGGATCGCCGAACCTCTCAATTTCAACATTCTGACTGTCATCCTTACCAATCGGAACAGACGGATCAATAATATTAGGAATCTGCATCATGATTTCCGTTACCTTTGCAGAAAGGTCTGCCTCCTGCTTTTCAAGCTCTGCGAGCTGCTCTGCCTGCTTTGTAACCTCTTCTTTAAGAGCCATACCCTCTTCTTTTTTGCCCTGAGCCATAAGAGAGCCAATCTGCTTTGAAATTTTGTTTCTGTTTGAACGGAGTTCATCAGCCTGCTTTTTAACAGCTCTGCTCTGCTCATCAAGCTCAATTACCTGATCAACAAGCGGAAGCTTGTAATCCTGAAACTTCTTTTTGATATTTTCTTTTACTGCGTCGGGATTTTCTCTTAGAAATTTAATATCTATCATTTTAAAATACCTCTTTATGTAATGTTATTTAAGTTTGTTTGAAAGCTCTGTAAGTTCTTCGTCCGAATAGAATTCAATCTGAAGAACACCGCCTTGCTTGCCCTTGCTCTTTGAAACGCTGATTTTTCGTCCAAGGCTTTCCGAGAGTGCAAGTTCAACCATGCTGTAGAACGAAGGCTTTTTCTCAGGCTTCTCTTCCTTCTGAACTGTTGGTTTTTTCTTGCAGATTTTCTCAACCTGTCTTACCGAAAGATCTTTTGCAACAATTTCATCTGCAAGCTCCGTCATAAGTTCTTCATTCTCAAGCGTAAGCAATGCTCTTGCATGACCTGCCGAGATTTTGCCGTCTTTGAGATATTCCATTATGTTATCGGGAAGTTTAAGAAGTCTTAATGCATTTGCAACTGCGGGACGGGATTTTCCGACCGACTTTGCAACTTCTTCCTGTGAAAAACCATGTTCATCAATAAGAGCCTTGTAGCCGAGAGCCTCTTCAACAGGGCTTAAATCCTCACGCTGAAGATTTTCAATAAGAGCAATCTCCATTGTTTCGGTATCAGTAAGCTCCTTTATTATAACAGGGACTTCGGTAAGGCCTGCCATACGGCTTGCTCTGTATCTTCTCTCACCTGCCACAATCTGATAACCGCCGAGTGTAAGCGGACGAACAAGCAACGGCTGTAAAAGTCCGTGCTGTGAAATACTCTCTGCAAGCTCCGACAAAGCCTGTTCGTCAAATTCTTTTCTCGGCTGAGTGCGGTTCGGTTCAATCTCCGAAATTTTAAGTGTTACTGTTCCGCCCTCTGTTTCGGAATCGTTCTCTATAAATATTGCGTTAAGGCCTTTTCCAAGACCACCGAGTTTTTTTCCCAAATCAGCCTCTCTCCTTTCCGACTATTTCCTCGGCAAGTGCCGTATATGCCTGACTGCCCTTACAGGATTTGTCGTAGTAGATAACAGGCATACCAAAGCTTGGTGCTTCGGAAAGTCTTACTCCCCTCGGAACAACTGTTTTGAAAACCTTTCGTGGGAAGAATTTTTTCACTTCATCTACTACCTGTTGTGTAAGATTAAGTCGTCCGTCATACATTGTTAGCAGAACGCCTTCAATTTCAATTGATTCGTTGTACTGCCTTTTTATTCTTCTTACCGTGTTAATAAGCTGTGACAATCCCTCAAGTGCATAATATTCGCATTGAATCGGCACAAGAAATGTGTCGGCAACCGTCAACGCATTTGCCGTGATAAGTCCGAGTGACGGAGGACAGTCGATGATTATGTAATCATAATACTGCTTTATCGGGAGCAAAGCATTCTTTAAAAGTGCCTCTCTGTGCGGTTTTTCTGCAATTTCAAGCTCTGCGGCAGCCAAATCAAGGCTTGACGGAAGAATATGCAGATTGTCATACGGGGTTGTAAGAACACATTGTTCGGCTTTTGCACCGTCAACAAGAATTGAATAAGTTGAAAACTTAACTTTGCTCTTATCAATGGCGACACCGCTTGTGGCATTTCCCTGTGGATCAGCGTCAACAAGCAATGTTTTCTTTCCCATTTTTCCCAGACAAGCCGCAAGATTAACGGAGGTTGTGGTCTTTCCCACACCTCCCTTTTGGTTTGATATTGCAATTATTTTTGCCAAAAAATCACCTTGTCTTTTGTTTTTATGATTTTTATATCTTTTACTTTAAAATTATATCATAATGCACACCATTTTTAAAGCTATTTTGAAGATTTTTTGGGATTTAATGCAACTTTTTTTCTTAATCAAAAGGAAATGTTTCACGTGAAACATTTCCTGTGTAACCAAAAAATAAAAATTATACAACGCAAAAAGTCGCACATTACTGTGCGACTCTTTGCAAGGGGTTTAGATAAGGAAATGGGTATGAGTGGAACGGATGCTTTCGCACCCTCTGAAAAGTGAATTAAGCAGTTTTTTCTGCATCAGGCTCTTGATGTCTTTTAGGAATCCGAATTGTGTATTCAATAAAATTGTCTGTGTCTTTTTTGTCTGATTGTGCGTCGATTCCTGCAAGACGCATTGTATCAATAGCCTTGTTGATTGTGTTAAGAAAAATTCGTAAGTCTTTTATCACCGCTTTGCTTGTACCTTTGGATTTTGTTGTTTTTGGTACTGAATTAATTAAAATGCCGACGAGTTCATCAGTCTGACTTGTGTTGAGATTCTCCGAAATTATTTTTGACAGAGTCTCATGTCTTAAAGCGTCATCTTCAATTCTTAAAAGAGCCCTTGCGTGTCTTTCACTCAATCCTGCATTTACAATCCATTCCTGCTCCTCGTATGTAAGGCGAAGAAGTCTTAGCTTGTTTGCAATTGTTGATTGGCTTTTGCCCAGTCGGTTCGCTGCTTCCTCTTGGGTAAGACCGTAGCGCCTGATCAGCTTTGAAATCCCGCGAGCTTCCTCGAATATACCGAGGTCGCTTCGCTGGAGATTTTCAAGGAGAGCATAAATGGCTGACTCTTTTTCCGAACACTTTAAAACGATGCACGGCACCTTTCGTAATCCTGCCAAAACCGATGCCCTGAGGCGGCGCTCACCTGCCACAAGTTCATACTCCGCAGCCGAGATTTTTCTCACCGACAACGGTTGCAAGATACCGTTTTCGCTGATTGATGCGGAGAGAGCTGCAAGTTCGGTTTCGTCAAAGGTTTTGCGAGGTTGTGCTTTGTTCGGTCTGATTTTAATAATCGGAATCTCTAAAACTTTGTTATCGTTTTTGAGCATAAAATTCAACCGCATCGCCTCAATGTTCGTTAGCATCAGGGGTTGTCCCTGTGCTATTATAATAACATAGACACGGTGCGGTTGTTGTCGCTTTGTGAGCAACTTTTTTAAGAAGTTTTACCACAAAATGGTAATTTATCAAAAAAGCTGTCGATATTTATCACAACGGTTGTGACTTTATTTTGCCCGAAATTCTCGGGTATTGTTTTGGTGTGGGTTTTACCTTTTTGATTACAATGATTGTACGCTCGCCCTCGTCACACGGAAGATTAAACTTGTGAACCTTTTCAACCTTACCGCCGAGTAATTTTAAAGCATTCTCTGCTCCGTCAAGTTCTTCATCGGCATTCGGTCCTTTCATTGCTACAAACAAACCGCCAACCTTGACATACGGCAAGCAGTATTCGCAGAGAACATTCAACCTTGCAACTGCTCTTGAAACGGCAATATCAAACTTTTCACGATAAAGCTTATTTTTACCGCCCTCCTCTGCCCTGCTGTGAACAAGCTCAGCATCAAGTCCTGTATCGTTAAGAACTGTGTCGAGAAATGTAAGTCTTTTGTTAAGGCTGTCAAGAAGCGTCAGCTTAATGTCAGGTCTTGCAATTTTAAGCACAACACCGGGAAAACCGGCACCTGTTCCCACATCAATAATGCTTGCATTCTTTTTTACATCAACAAAGTTGTAAAGTGTAAGGCTGTCGGCAAAATGCTTGACCGCAACACCGTGTTCATCGGTTATTGCAGTAAGATTCATCTTTTCGTTCCACTCAACAAGCAATTTAAAGTAGATTTCAAACCTTTGGAGCATTTCATCGTCAAGTTTGGTTTTAAAACCATCAGTAACGGTAGTAAGAGTATCTTTAATTGCCATTACTGCCTCCTGTTGTTCTGAGCAAGCCATATAAGAAGTACGCTGATATCCGCAGGAGAAACGCCCGAAATTCTTGACGCCTGTCCTATATTGAGCGGTTTAATCTTATTAAGCTTTTCCCTTGCCTCAAGTCGAAGTCCTTCAATTTCATTGTAATCAAAATCCTTTGGCAATTGCTTAACTTCAAGCTTTTTCATTTGTTCAACCTGTTTAAGCTGTTTTTGAATATAACCCTCATACTTAATTTCAATTTCAACCTGTTCAAAGATATTCGGATCAAGCTCCGGCCTTGTTTTGTCAATGTTCTTGAGTGCATCATAACCAAGCTGAGGGCGTTTCATAAGGTCAATAAGTCGTACACCCGAAGTAATTTCAGATGTTTCACGTGAAACAAGTATCTCATTTACTTCATCAGTAGGTGAAATGACCGTACTTTTAAGTCTATTAAGTTCTTCTTTTTTAAGCTCCTGTTTTTTAAGAAACTTTGCGTATCTTTCGTCACTTATAAGACCAATTCTGTGACCGAGAGGAGTCAGCCTTTCGTCGGCATTATCCTGACGAAGTACAAGTCTGTACTCACTTCTTGAAGTCATCATTCTATACGGCTCATTTGCTCCCTTTGTAACAAGGTCATCAACAAGTGTGCCTATATAGCTTTCCGAACGGTCGAATATAACAGGCTCTCTGCCGAGAACCTTCATTGCGGCATTAATTCCTGCAACAAGTCCCTGAGCCGCAGCCTCCTCATATCCCGAAGAACCGTTGAATTGACCGGCACCGAAAAGTCCTTCAAAATCTTTAAATTCAAGTGTCGGGTTCATTGCAAGCGGATCAACACAGTCATATTCAATTGCATAAGCAGGTCGCATAATAAGGCAATGTTCAAGACCTTTTATTGTGTGATAGAATTTAAGCTGAACTTCTTCCGGTAGTGACGAGCTCATTCCCTGAAGATACATTTCCTCGGTGTCAATTCCGCACGGCTCAATAAAAAGCTGATGTCTTGGTTTATCCTTAAAACGCATAATCTTATCTTCAAAGCTTGGACAATAACGGGGACCAACACCCTCAATTTTGCCGGCATAAAGCGGAGAACGGTTGATATTTTCAAGAATAATCTGCTTTGTTTCGTCATTTGTCCAACTGACATGGCATTCAACCTTGTTTTCACCGAGATTCTCAGTTTCATAAGAGAACGGCTGGGGAGGTTCATCACCTTTTTGAACTTCAAGCTCAGAAAAATCAATTGAACTTTTCAGAACCCTTGCCGGAGTACCAGTCTTAAATCTTCTTAAAGGCAGACCGAGTTTTTTAAGGCTTGAACCGAGAAATGCGGCGGGAAATATTCCGTCGGGACCGCTTTCATATGAAACCTCACCGACAAAAATTCTTCCGCCGAGATATGTACCCGTTGCAATAATAACGGTCTTGCACTTAAATACGGCAAGCATTCTTGTAGTAAGATTATAACCGCCCTCCGTCTTTTCAATATCCGTAATTTCAGCCTGACGAAGGTCGAGATTTTTCTGTAATTCAATCTTATGTTTCATAACGGAAGAATATTTTCTTCTGTCAATCTGTGCTCTCAGCGAATGAACAGCCGGACCTTTTCCCCTGTTAAGCATTCTGGACTGTAAAAAACATTCATCGGCAGTCTTTCCCATTTCACCGCCAAGTGCGTCAATCTCACGGACGAGATGTCCTTTTGCTGTTCCTCCGATTGACGGATTGCAGGGACAGTTTCCGACCGCATCCATATTTATGGTAAATATTGCAGTTTTACAGCCAAGCCTTGCCGCCGCAAGAGCCGCCTCGATTCCGGCGTGACCTGCACCGACTACTGCAACATCATATTCACCCGCAAAATAATTCATAATATCACCTATTTTCCTACGCAGAAGTTGTGAAACACCCTATCCACAACCTCATCACTTGTTCTCTCACCAGTTAATTCAAGTAAGTGTGAAATTGCATCCTCAATTGAAACTGTTACTGCGTCAAATGTCATACCGCATTTAAGTGCGTTCATTGCCTCAACAACCGAATCAAGTGCATTTTTAACGGCAATTCGCTGTCTTTCATTTGAGAGAACGCCTTCACTCGGATTAAAGTTTTGAGTTCCTGCAATTTTTTCAACAGCCTTTGTTAATTCATCTCTGCCGTCACCACTGATTGCAGATATATATACTATATATTTTATATTTTTACTGATATATTCTATATCAAGCTTATTATCAAGATCAGTCTTGTTAATTACAGCAATTGAAGGCACAAGCTTTGCAGACTCAATGAGTGCATAATCGTCCTCGTCAAGTTCTCTGCTGTTATCAAAAACAGCAAGCAAAAGACCGCATTGCTCAAGTCTTTTTCTCGCTCTGTCAACACCGATTTTCTCAACCGTATCCTCAGTATCACGAAGTCCTGCCGTATCGCTGAGATTCAGAACAACATCACCCACAGTTACCGTATCTTCAACAATATCTCTCGTAGTTCCGGGAATATCGGTTACAATACTCTTTTCATATCCCGAAAGCAAATTCATAAGCGTGCTTTTTCCTACATTCGGTCTGCCGGCAATTACGGTATCAATGCCTTTTTTTATCGCCTGACCGCAGTCATAGCTGTCAAGTAAGGACTTAAAACACTTGATTGCATTGTCACAGGTTTCAATTACGGAATCAGCCGTAACCTCGGCAATATCCTCCTCGGGGTAATCTGCCCACGCAGAAAGGTGAGCCGCCATTGAGAGGAGGTCATTTTTTACACCGTCAATTTTCTTACGCAAAGCACCCTCTTTTACACAAAGAGCAGACCTTGCCGCCCCTCTGCTTTTAGCGCTTATAATATCAATTACAGCCTCTGCTTCGGTGAGGTCAATTTTGCCGTTTAGGAATGCTCGCTTTGTAAATTCTCCTGCCTGAGCCGGAACGGCGCCGGCATTGAGAACAGCACGCAGAACTCTTTTTGTAATGTAAAGTCCGCCGTGGCACGAAAGCTCAACAACATCTTCACCGGTATAGCTGTGAGGTGCCTTAAAAACAAGTGCAACCGCCTCGTCAATATCTTCACCGTTTTCTGAAATTTTTCCGAACGATGCCGTATAGCCTTTCATCTCAGTAACCTTTTTACCCGAAACGGAGTAGAAAATTTTGTCGGCAATCCGAAGTGCATCGTCACCCGAAATTCTAATAACGCCGATACCGCCCTCGCCCTGAGCGGTACTTATTGCGGCAACTGTATCGTAATTCATAAAATCACCAAGAAAAAAGGGCGGTTAAAAACCGCCCTGTAATTATTTGTCTATTCTTCCGTAAAGACCTGTTGCACCGCCCTCGTTAAGGGGCTTTCTGTCAGGATTTGCGGGAGTATTATGCTCGGAACGGTTTGCGCTGTATGGGCGTCTGCCGCCTCTGCCTCTGTTGTTATAACCGCCGTTTCTGCGAACGGGCTTTGCCTTTGGATCAGGACCGATAACAACATGGCGGTTTGCGTTTTCGCCTTCGCTCCATGAAATAGCACCGTTTACCTTCTGAACAGAAGTATGAATAATTCTTCTTTCATAAGGATTCATTGGCTCAAGATTTGTCTTTCTGCCTGTTTTAACAGCTTTGAAAGCAAGCTTTCTACCGAGAATTTCAAGAGTCTTTTCTCTTTTTTCTCTGTAGTTTCCGGTATCAATAGTTACCTTAAAATAGCTGTTGTCAGAGTGGTTGGCAACAAGGCTTGTAAGGTACTGAAGTGAGTCAAGTGTTTCACCTCTTCTGCCGATTACAAAACCGACATCCTCACCCGAAAGATTGAACTCGATACCGCCTTCAATTTCTTTCTTCTCTATCATAACGCTTTCAAGCTTCATGTTGTCGAGAACATCTCTCAAAAACTGTTCTGCTTTTTCTGCAGGAGTTTCTTTGAGAGTAACCCTAACCTTTGCAGGCTGACCTCCGAAAAGACCGAATTTTTTCTTTTCGGCTCTCTGGATAACCTCAAAATCAACCTCTGCATTTTCGTCAAGACCAAGCTGCTTTTTTGCATCGTTTAATGCGTCAACTTCGTTATCGCCAATGCCGATAGCTTCTTTAATCACAATATCACCTGATTTCAAACTTCTACTTCTTTTTCTTCTTTTTGGAATTTGTATTTTCTTCTGCACTCTCTGAAAGACCGTGCGGAACATAGTTATACTGAACAAGAGCCTCCTGCTCAAACATAAGAGCGGCGTGTCTTGCTTCGGATGTTGCTGTCATTCTCTGAGGGCTGAAAAGTTTGCCCACGATAACCGACTGAACAAGGCTTACGAGTGAAGATACAATCCAGTAAAATGCAACGGCTGACGGAACAATGTAGGCGATATATGCCGAGAAAAGCGGCATTGCATACATCATAACCTTCATACAGCCCTGCTGTTGCTGCATAGGATTGTTCTTTCCGTTGATTCTCATTGTGATAAACTGTGTAAGTACGTTTGATGCAAAACATATTACAGGGAAAAGAATCATCGGACTCCAAAGACCGTAGTCCTGCGGAATTGCGAAAAGGTTCATACCGAATGTATTAAATCCCTTTTCAAACATAGTGATTGTATTGAGCTGGTCGGCAGAAAAAATCTGCTGAATAGCGTCAATATTTTGGAAACAGCTGAAATCCTTCAAAAAATAAATTTCCTGATATGTGGCATTGGTTGCGCCCGACGCCGCAGTATATCCGGGAATTGTATTTACATAGTTAAGAGCTTCGGTTACCTTTGCGCTGTCGATATGAAGTGTGTTTGTAAGAGGATATGCAACAGCGTAGAATACTCCGAAAAGAACAAGGAACGGAACAATCATCGTAAGACAGCCGCCTGTCGGCTTTACGCCCTCTTTTTCATAGAGCTTATATATTTCTTCCTGTGCCTTTTGTCTGTTATTTTTATATTTTTCCTGAATTTCCTTTTGTTTTTTGGAAAGTCTTGCGGTACCTGCCATTGATTTTTGCTGTTTGATTGTAAAAGGAAACATACAAAGTCTTACAATAATTGTAAAGACGATAATTGACAGTCCGAAATCTTTAAGAAGATAGAAAGCTCCCCACAGCACATAGCCGAGCAAGCTTCCAAGAAAACCAAAGATCTGCATACGGTTACCTCACTTTAATTTCTTACTCTTTGGCTTTTTTTCCGGAACGGGATCATACCCGCCCTTTGAAAACGGATTGCAGCGCAGAATACGCCAAACGGTAAGCGCTGTGCCCTTGAGTGCACCAAACCTTTCAATTGCCTCAATACCGTATTGCGAACAAGTCGGAATGTATTTACAATGACTTGCTGTCAACGGAGAAACTGAGGTCCGGTAAAACCTGATAATTGCCAGAAGAATTCGTTTCATAAAACTATCCCTCTTTAAGAACACCTGCAAGCAAAAGCTGTTTTTTCATTTCCTTGTAAACAACAGTGCTTTTAACATAGGGTGTTTTACCTCTGGCAACAAAAACAAAGTCATATCCTTTTTTTATATCGGGATAAAGTTTGTAATAAGCCTCTCTTATTACCCTCCTTGACCTTGTGCGCCTTACGGCTTTTCCGATTTTTTTGCCGGTGGTTATTCCAAAACGCAGGTTATCGGATTTATTCTTTAACACATAAGTTACCAAAACAGGACCAACAAAGGATTTTCCCCGTCTGTAAAGTCCGGAAAAATCCCTGTTATCCTTCAAAGTGATATATTCACTCATAAATTTACCACCTTGCAAACAGGTGCATTAAAAAAGAAAGACCACCGGTTAAAAGTGGTCTTCTCTTTAATAAGACAACCTTTTTCTACCTTTAGCTCTTCTTCTGGCTAAAACTTTCTTGCCGTTAGATGTAGACATTCTCTTTCTGAAGCCGTGCTCCTTTTTTCTGTGGAGCTTCTTAGGCTGATAAGTTCTCAACATAATGAAAACCCTCCCTTCAAAATATAACCTTGCAATATAGCATTATATCTTAATTTCAGCCCGTAGTCAACAAAAATTTTTATTTTTTTATTTTCTAAAATGAAATTTAAAATTTTCTTTTGATTTTAAAAAAAGCAGCAAATTATTTTTCTTTATCGGTAAATACAATATATTGCAACACAGAATTTAACACACACTATATATCCGAATTATTGTAAAATTTGCATCCTGTTTGCGCACTTTAATAATAATAAAGTATAAATTACAATAAATTACAAATGGCTTTTTGTAATTGCAATTTTAAATTTGTTGCGTTATAATAAAGCAGAATGGTATTTTATCAAAATGGGATAATTATGGAAAATGGGTGCAGTGTGTTGCACCGTGGAAGGGAAAGATTAAATTAATGGACTCCTTTGAAGACGCATGGAAAGTTATAAGCGACTACTGTAAATCTAAAATTACCGACATCGCCTACAATACATGGATCAGCAGAATTCAGCCCGTTGACCTTGATTTTGACAACGGAACCGCTTATCTGCTTGTGCCAAATGACTTTCACGCCCAAACATTGAGGAGATGCTATATGTCGCTTCTCAACGAGGGATTTGAAGAGATTTTCGGAACAAAGTTCAATATTGAGTTCCGCACACCGGCAAATGCGCCGAAAAAATCAAAGCCGTCTGCGGCGGCATCAATCACAACATCGGCGGCAACCGCTCCTCTTTTGCAAAGCCCCGACAGCAGTTCTTACGAATACACCTTTGACACATTTATTGTCGGCTCGTCAAATAAGTTTGCTCATGCAGCCTGTCTTGCAGTTGCAACAAATCCGTCACATGCCTACAACCCCCTCTTTCTTTACGGAAACTCGGGACTCGGCAAGACTCACCTTTTGTATGCAATCGGCAATGAAATCAAGAAAAACGATCCGTCAAAGGTTATCTGTTACATAAAAGGTGACGATTTTACCGTTGAGCTTGTTGAGTCGCTCCGTCTTGCCAAGATGAATGAATTCAGACAAAAATACAGACAGGCGGATATTCTGCTCGTGGACGATGTTCAGTTTATCGGCGGTAAAGAAAGTACACAGGAAGAATTTTTCCATACCTTTAACGCACTTTATGACGCAAGAAAACAGATTGTTCTCACATCAGACCGTCCTCCTAAGGAAATCAAAACTCTTGAGGATCGTTTGCGTTCAAGATTTGAGCAGGATCTTATTGCAGATATCCAGCCTCCGGATCTTGAAACAAGAATTGCCATCATAAAAAGAAAGGCAGAGCTTGACGGAGTTGAAATTTCGGACGAAGTCTGCGAGTATGTTGCATCTAAAATCAAGGCAAATATTCGTCAGCTTGAGGGAACAGTTAAAAAAATCAAAGCCAAATACTACCTTGACGGTGAAAAACCGACAATTAATTCGGTTCAGGGCATAATTTCCGACATTCTCAACAATGACGCTCCGCCCGAGGTTACCGTTGAACGCATTATTGACGAGGTTGCAAGAACCTACGGCGTTTCGGCAGACGAAATTCGTTCACAGAAAAACCGCAGTGCCAATATCAGCAACGCAAGACATATTGCAATATATGTTACACGAGAGCTTACAACGCTTTCAATGGTTGCAATCGGTGAAGAATTCGGCAACCGTCATTACTCTACCATTATATATACAATTCAGAAGGTTCAGAAGATGATGGAAAAGGACAGAAAGGTCAAAGAAATCATTGACGATACCATCAAAAATATCCGTGACAGATAGACTGAATTATTTAACATATTTTTCAACATTCCATAAACATTCTTCAACCCGATGTTGAAAAATTTACTAAAAAATATTTTTGTCAACAAAAGCAAACAAATCGAAAAAATCTTTTGTTTATGCTTTTTTTCAGTGTCAATGCGGAATCTCACCGCTTTTTGACATTTTGACATCCCCTACTACTACTACAATAAAAATATTAATAAAAAGACAGGAGAGAATGCACCCGATGAAAATTTCATGTTTGCGCTCCGATTTGGCAACAGCCATATCCAATGTGTCAAGAGCTGTGTCAACAAAGGCATCAATTCCTGCACTTGAAGGCGTTCTTATAAAAGCATACGGTAACACACTGAATATTTCAGGTTATAACCTCGAAATCGGTATAACAACCGATATTGAGGCAACAATCAAAGAAGAAGGCGAAATTGTCGTAAGTGCAAAGCTGTTTCTTGATATTGTACGCCGACTTCCCGAAGAGATTGTCTTTATCGAAACCGATGAGCGTATGGTTACATACATTGCCTGCGGAAAGGTTAATTATCAGATTGTCGGTATGTCATCTGTTGAATATCCCGACCTTCCGTCATTTGAACAGACTGACAGAATCACTCTCAACGCAAAAATTCTGCGTGATATGATCAGACAGACAGTCTACGCAGTAAGCGAAAACACGGCAAAGCCTATTTACACAGGTTCACTTTACGAAATTGAGGACGGTGTATTCAAAATTATTGCCATTGACGGTTACAGAATGGCAATTCGCAGTGAAAATGTAGACAGCGAAAGCAAAAACCGTTTTGTTGTTCCGGGAAAAACTCAGCATGAGGTGCTTAAACTCCTCACCGATGACGAAGAAAATACGGAAATTATCATCGGTCAGCGACATATCACATTCAAAATCAAAAATTACAGAATTATCTCCCGTCTTATCGAGGGAACATTCATAGAATACAAGTCTGCAATTCCGAAAGAGACAAAAACTGAGGTAGTTATCAATACAAGAACAATTATTGATGCAGTTGAAAGAATGTCGCTTTTGAACAACGATAGAATCCAAAGCCCGGTAAGATGCATTTTTTCGGATGATGAAATTAAACTTTCATGTACATCCGCAGTAGGCAGAGCCAATGATGTAATCTCTGTTCCTATCATCGGAGAGTCGGTTGAAATCGGCTTTAACAACAGATACCTTCTTGACGCTTTGAAAAATGCCGATACCGATGAGATTAAGCTTATTCTCAACGGTTCACTTACGGCAATGATTGTAAAACCCGTTAAGGGTGACAGCTATCTGAGCATAGTTGTTCCGATGAGGTTGGCAAATGAAAGTTGAGAAAATTAAAATTGACAGCGAATACATAAAATTGCAGGATTTACTTAAACTCGGCGGTGCGGTTGAAACCGGCGGACAGGCAAAAGTTGTAATTCAGAACGGAGATGTTACCGTAAACGGTGAGATCTGCACAATGAGAGGCAAAAAAATGCGTGTCGGCGACACGGCTGTGTTTGACGGTCTTGAAATAATCGTTGAATAACTTTGGGATTGATGAAGTAAGTGAAGGTAATTGCTCTTAAATTTGAAAATTACAGAAATTTAAAGGACAATATAATCACTCCTTGTGACGGAGTAAATATAATTTACGGTGACAATGCTCAGGGAAAGACAAATTTGCTTGAGGCGCTGTGGTTTTTTTGCGGAGGTCACAGCTTCAGAGGTTCAAAGGACAGCGAAATTATCAATTGGGATGAGAATTTTGCGAGGATTGAGATGCGTTTTCTCGGTCAGGAGCGTGAGCAAACAGCAAAAATTCTTTTCAGGGGCGGAAAAAAGTCCGTAGAAATCAACGGTGTGCAGAAAAATTCAGCCGCCGCACTGATTGAACGGTTTTGCGCCGTTGTATTTTCTCCCGAACACCTCAGCCTTATAAAAAGAGGTCCGGGTGAGCGGAGAAAATTTATTGACAGCGCAATCTGTCGTGAAAAGCTCAAAAATGCGGTTGTTCTCTCAAAATACAACAGGATTCTCAATCAACGAAATTCCCTTTTGAAAGACATTTACAGGCGGCCGTCACTTGCGGACACACTTCCCATATGGGATGAACCGCTTTTGAAAAGCGGCGCAGTGCTTGTAAAAAACAGAATCGACTATGTAAAAATGCTTTCCGACCGTGCCGTTGAATATCATAACGGAATTTCAAAAGGCAAAGAAGAGCTGAAAATCCGTTATATGTCGGGATATGAAGCCTCAGAGAATGATACGGTCGGTGAAATTTATGAAAAACTCAAGTGTAAGCTTGAAAAACACAAGAGTGACGATATAAGGACGGGTTTTACAAATTACGGTCCTCATCGTGATGATATTGAAATTATAATAAACGGTAAAAATGCCAGAGCTTTTGCATCTCAGGGACAACAGCGAAGTGCGGTTCTGTCGCTGAAGCTTGCCGAGGCGTCTGTATTGCGTGAAAGAATGGGCGAAGAACCCGTTATTCTGCTTGATGATGTGCTTTCTGAGCTTGATGCAAAAAGACAGGATTTTTTACTCAACGAACTTCACGGATGTCAGGTGTTTATTACCTGCTGTGAAAAGTCAAATAAAGAACAGCTTAAAGACGGAAAAATCTTTCTGCTGAACAACGGAGAGGTGAGCTGATGTATCTTCATCTCGGACAGGACACCGTTATCACAACCGAAACGGTTATCGGAATTTTCGATATGGACGAGTGTACAGTGTCAAAAAAGACAAGGGATTATCTTACTGCCGCCGAAAAAAGAGGCAGAGTTGTAAATGTTTCGTTTGAATTGCCGAAATCCTTTGTTGTCTGTGAAAAGAACGGCAAAATTACCGTTTATATCAGCCAGCTTTCATCAAAAACACTCATAAAAAGAAGTCAATCTCCCTATAAGGAGCTTATGTACCGTTGATACGGATATAAAAAGGAGTTCTGTGTATGAAAATGAGAAAATGCCCCTACTGCGGAAGAAGAATTTCATATGCCTCATCGTTTGCAAGCAGAAGAAAAGCAGAATATATCTGCCAAAAGTGCGGAAAAGAGAGCAAGGTTGCAGTTGATAAGAAGGTAATTTTGTTTTTTATTGTTGCCGTGGTAATTTCTCTTGCAATAATGGCAGGTTGGATTCTTGCAGGTCTTGTGAGCAATCCTCTCGGAATTTTGCTCGTTGCGATTCCGCTTATAATTTTTACGGCAGCTTCACCGAACTTCGTTCACTATGAGCCGTACAAGAAATACCGTAAGTCTATGGAGGCAAAAAAAGCAGGTATCGCTTATTCAGACAATCTTCTTACCTCGGAACTTGACGAGGATGAAAACTATACTTTTCCGAGTATCACTCCTCAGCAGAATGATACCGATGATAATTTTGAAATTAACACGGATGTATTTAACAAAATCAGAGCCGAAAGAAATGCCGCAAGACAAAGACTTGATTCAAATGAGATTTCTTCCGATTCATCGTCTTTTGAAAAGCAGGAATATGTTTCCGTGATTAATAATACAAGCGAGAATCATGCGTCAAGCGGGGCAACACTCAAAAAAATTCACTCCGAAATGCCCCAGCACCATACGGTGAACAGAAGCAGACACTACATAAATTCCGAGGAAGCTTCGGAAAATAAAAAAACGGATGACGGCAACCGTTATTCCGTGAACAGAAAGTTTTAACGGGTGATATTGTGTTCAGACTGCCCGTATGCCCGCATTGTCACGCAATTTATCGTTACGGTGATGCAAGGAAGAGCTTAAATACAAAAATTCACACCTGCTATCACTGCAAAAAGCAGTTCAAAACCTCATTTTCGGGACTTTGGATTTTATTTTTGATTGCAGTTGTGATAGGAATTTTCGTCAATATCTTTGAAATGACGGCTTTTTCAGGCACAAATGTGATAGCGTTGATGATTACAAATATCGTACTTATACTGTTTTTTCTGCTTTTTGTGCCGTTTTTTACAAAATTCAGAAAATTCGGAGCAGATGCTCAAAAAAGCGAAAATATTCAAATATCAAAAAAGCAGCAGAAAAAACAAACGAACAAAAACGCTGTTCGTTCATCGAATAAACGGAGGTAAGTGTTTTGGATAATCTTGAAAACAACGAAAATATGAATGAAAATATTGATGAAACCAACGAAAATATAAACGAGGAAGCCATTGATGAAGCCTACGAAAAAGAGATTGAGGCTGAAAAATTGGTTGAATTTGACGGCGAATCCGAGGGTATGGAGCTTTCAAAGGTTGAACAGGAATACGGTGCAGATGAAATTCAGGTTCTTGAAGGACTTGAGGCTGTAAGAAAGCGTCCCGGCATGTACATCGGTTCAACAGGACCGAGAGGACTTCACCACCTTGTTTACGAAATCGTAGATAACTCAATTGACGAAGCACTTGCAGGTTATTGTACGAAAATTGATGTTGTCATCGAAAAGGGCGATATAATCAGAGTAACCGATAACGGCCGTGGTATTCCTGTCGGCGTGAACAGCAAAACAGGACTCCCTGCCGTAACGGTTGTATTCACCGTTCTCCACGCCGGCGGAAAATTCGGCGGAGGCGGTTACAAGGTTTCGGGCGGTTTGCACGGCGTAGGTGCGTCTGTTGTAAACGCACTTTCCGAGTGGCTCGAAGTCAAGGTTTGTGACGGCGAGGATGTTTACTTCCAGCGTTATGAAAGAGGAAAAATTGTAACCGACCTTCAAAAAATCGGCAAGTCTGATGTTAAGGGTACGGAAGTACGCTTTAAAGCCGACCCTGAAATTTTTAAAGAAACTACGGTTTACGATTACAGCGTTTTGGAAAGAAGACTTCGTGAACAGGCATTTCTCAATGCAGGTGTTCACATTGAGCTTCGTGACGAGCGTGACCTTGAAAATATTATTCAGAATAACTTTGTCTATGAGGGCGGTATCAAGAGCTTTGTTGAGTATATTCACAAAAAGCGTTCTCTTGAAGTTATTCATCCCGATGTAATTTACTTTGCGTCAAGAAACGCAGATGACACGATTGCGGTTGAAATTGCACTTCAGTACAACGAAAGCTACAACGAAAATTTGCTCACTTTTGCAAACAACATTCATACAACCGACGGCGGTACTCATGAAGAAGGCTTCAAAAGAGCACTCACCTATGTTATGAATGACTATGCAAGAAAGTTCGGAAAATTGAAGGACAATGATAAGAACCTCAGCGGTGAAGATGTCCGTGAAGGACTTACCGCAATTGTCAGTGTAAAGCTCAAAGAGGCTCAGTTTGAAGGACAGACCAAGGCAAAACTCGGTAATACTGAGGTAAGAGCAATGGTTGACCGCCTTATGAGGGATAAGCTTTCTGTTTATCTCGAAGAAAATCCTGCTGTTGCAAAGGTAATTTTTGAAAAGGCGCTTGCGTCGTCAAGAGCAAGAGAGGCTGCAAGAAAAGCAAGGGAAAATGCAAGAAGAAAATCTCCGCTTGACTCCGCACAGCTTCCGGGTAAGCTTGCCGACTGCCAGTCAAAAGACAGCAGCGAAACAGAAATTTTCATAGTCGAGGGTGATTCTGCGGGCGGTTCAGCAAAGGGCGGCCGTGACAGAAGAATTCAGGCTATCCTCCCTCTTTGGGGTAAAATGCTCAATGTTGAAAAAGCAAGAATTGACAGAGTTTACGGAAATGACAAGCTTATGCCCGTTATCACTGCACTCGGCACAGGCATAGGTGATGAATTTGATATTGCAAAGCTCAGATACGACAAGGTTATCATTATGGCGGATGCCGATGTTGACGGTTCGCACATCAGAACCCTTCTTTTAACTTTCTTTTTCAGATATATGCGTCCACTTATCGAAGAGGGCCATGTTTACATTGCTCAGCCGCCTCTCTTTAGGATTTCAAAGGGTAAAGAGCATAAATATGCGTATTCAGACCTTGAGCGTGACCAAATTCTGGCTCAAATTGAGGGTAAAACCGAAGTTCAGCGATACAAAGGTCTTGGTGAGATGGACTCCGAGCAGCTTTGGGAAACAACAATGAATCCCGAAACAAGACTTATGCTCCGTGTTGATCTCAGCGATGCAGAACAGGCAGACGAAACCTTCACAATTCTTATGGGTGATAAGGTTGAGCCGAGAAGAGATTTCATTGAGAAAAATGCAAAGTATGTACAGAATCTCGATGTCTGATATATTACGATAAACCAAAATTTTAAAAACGGGGTGATTTTATGCACGCAAGAACAAAAGTTACAGTTCGTTACGCAGAAACGGATAGAATGGGAATTGTACACCACTCAAATTATCCGATTTGGTACGAAATAGCAAGAAATGACTATATCAAAATGTTCGGAATCAGCTACACAGACATGGAAAATGCAGGTGTAATGACTCCCCTTTTGAACCTGAGTTGTCATTTCGGAATTCCTGCCCTTTATGAGGACGAGCTGATTATCCGCACTTGGGTGCAGACTATCACAGCCGCAAGAATTATTTTTACATACACGGTAAAGCGTATTGAAAAGGACGGTTCGGAAACCGAACTTGGCTACGGTACAACCGAACACGGTTTTGTAGATTCCAAAACATTCCGTCCCACAAGCATCAAAAAACGCTTTCCGAAACTCTACGAAGATATTTCAGCCGCAGTAAAACACTTCTAACAGCGTGTCGCCGGCAGCGTGTCGCTGCACCCAAAATAACATTATTATAAATTATTGAACAGACAGTAACAAGAGCTTGAAAAGCGAGGAAAGAATATGGATAACGAACAGAATCAGAACAAGAATTCGAGAATTATTGATGTCGATCTGCAAAATGAAATGAGAAAAAGCTTTTTGGACTACTCCATGAGCGTTATTGTTTCCCGTGCGTTGCCCGATGTCAGAGACGGTTTGAAACCTGTTCACAGAAGAATACTCTATACAATGAATCAAATCGGTCTTGATCCGTCAAAGCCGTACCACAAGTGTGCCGACACGGTAGGTCAGGTGCTTGGTTCGTATCACCCTCACGGTGACGCCTCGGTTTATGACGCAATGGTTCGTCTTGCACAGGATTTTTCCATGAGATATATGCTTGTTGACGGTCACGGTAACTTCGGTTCGGTGGACGGTGATCCGCCTGCCGCTTACCGTTATACAGAGGCAAGAATGAGTAAAATTTCTCTTGAAATGCTCACGGATATCGAGAAAAACACGGTTGACTTTATGTCAAACTACGATGACCGTCTTAAAGAACCGACTGTTCTTCCAAGCCGTTTTCCAAACCTTCTCGTAAACGGTTCAAGCGGTATTGCTGTTGGTATGGCAACCGAAATTCCTCCGCATAACCTTGGTGAAACAATTGATGCAGTTTGTACTCTCATTGACAATCCCGATGCCGAGCTTGCAGAGATTATGGAGTGTATGCCCGGACCCGACTTCCCGACAGGCGGTATTATCATGGGCAGAAGCGGTATTCGTGCCGCCTATGCAACAGGTCGAGGAAAAATTACCGTAAGAGCCAAGACTGAGATTATCGAAGCTAAAAACGGCAGATATAAAATTATCGTTACGGAGCTTCCGTACAAGGTCAACAAAGCAAGACTTATTGAAAACATTGCCGACCTCGTAAAGGATAAGAGAATTGAGGGTATTTCAAATATCGAGGATCATTCCGACCGTAAGGGTATGCACATTGAAATTGACATCAAGAGAGATGCCTCACCTCAGATTGTTCTTAACCAGCTGTTCTCATATACACAGTTGCAGACAACCTTCGGTGCAATTATGCTTTCTATCGTTGACGGTGAGCCTAAAATTCTTTCACTCAAGGAAATGCTCCAATGCTATATTGAATTTCAGGCTGAGGTTATTCGCCGCCGTACTGATTTTGACCTCAAAAAAGCCCGTGACAGAGCTCACATTCTCGAGGGCTTGAAGATTGCTCTTGACTTCATTGACGAGGTAATCAAAATTATCAGAAACAGCAAGGATACTGTAAGCGCAAAAGCAGGTCTTATGGAGCGTTTCGGTCTTGATGATGTTCAGGCTCAGGCTATCGTTCAGATGCGTCTTGGTCAGCTCACAAATATGGAGCAGACTAAGATTGAGGATGAGATTGCAGCCCTCCACGCAAAGATTGAAGAATATCTCGAAATTCTTGCAAGCGAGCCAAGACAGCTTGAAATCGTAAAAGAAGAAATTATGCAGATTCGTAATAAATATGCAGATCCGAGAAGAACAGAAATTTGTGCTGTCAGCGGTGAGGTTGATATTGAGGATCTTATTCCGCAGGAGGAGTGCGTTCTTACACTTACACAGTTTGGATATGTAAAGCGTCTTTCTGCCGATACCTACAAAATTCAGCGCAGAGGAGGTCGCGGTGTATCGGGTATGTCACGCCGTGAAGAAGATATTGCGGCTGAAATGTTCGTAATCAATTCACACGATTATGTTCTGTTCTTTACCGACAAGGGCAGAGTTTATCGCCTTAAATGCTATGAAGTTCCCGAGGGAAGCCGTCAGTCAAAGGGTGTGAATATTGCAAATCTGATCCCGATTTCACCCGACGAAAAGGTAACCTCAATGATAAGAGTGCCTGAGTTTGATGAGGAAAAATACCTTGTTATGGTCACCCGTCAGGGCATTATCAAGCGTATTGAACTCAATGCATACAATACCTCAAGAAAGGGCGGTCTTATCGCTCTTGAACTTAACGAGGGTGACGAACTTGCGTGGGTAAGAATGACCGACGGCAACAGTCAGGTTATTATCGCCACCAAGAAGGGTATGGCTATTCGCTTTAACGAAACCGATATTCGTGCAATGGGCAGACAGGCTCGAGGTGTTAAGGCAATGGCTCTCAAAGAGGGCGACTGCGTAGTCGGAATGAGTGTTGTCCGTGAGGGCGGTCTTGTTCTCACAGTTTCCGAAACAGGCTACGGCAGACTTTCAAGTCCCGATGATTACCGTGTTCAGAGCCGTGGCGGTAAAGGTCTTACCAACTACCACACGGAAAAATACGGCGATGTTGCCGCTATCAAGGTGGTTAACCTTGACGATGATATTATTATCATCTCGGAAGAAGGCATTATTATCAGAATTGCCGCCGAATCAATCCGTGTTTGCGCCCGTCCTTCAAAGGGTGTAACCGTAATGAAAGTAAACGGTGACGACAGGGTTGTAACAATCGCCCGTGTTCCCCACATTGACGGTGAAGACGATGAATCAGCCGAGAGCGAAGATAACGCAGAAAACGGCGAACCGTCAGAAGCGGTTGCAGAAGAAGTTTCCGAAAATAACGAGGGTGAAACTTCTGACTCAACCGAAGAAAATACGGAAGAATAATTGATAAAAATAAGAAAACTCCACTTTTTTAAGTGGAGTTTTTGACACATATGAAAATCTGGTGATTTGATGAAAAAATCTTTAGTTCTGATTGTAGCGGCAATCCTCATGCTTTCACTTTTCGGCTGTTCTGACAAGAAGAATGCCGATGTTTCCGGTGTAGTAGATGCGCCCGATAAATTTTCTACTCTTGATGAGGCAAAGGTAACAGAAAATCCGAACATTCGCAAAGAAAGTGAAAATGTAAACGGAATGTGCTACGCAATCACTCTTGAAGAATTTACATATAATTACAACGAAATGCTCAAAGAGGCGGGTAATCTTGATATGATTAATCCAAAGGGTTGGAAAATGCTCGGCAGTCCTCAGAATGATGCAAACGGAACGGAGTATCAGTATTATTACTACGATGCCGATAAAATCAGCTTCACAGCCTCTGTTGAAACAAAGACAAATTATATTATGAATATCGGTCTCGGAACAACAATGAGCAACTTTGTTTCGATTGAGAACGAGAAAAATAACAGCGATACAATCCTGATGAAAAGTGCCGTAATGGCTGCCGCAGTAAGCGGAATGGGCATTAATAAGGTTGATACAATTCAGGATATTTTCTATCTTACAACCTTTGAAAATACAAATGAGCTGTGGTACAACGGCAATGTATATGCTCTCAGCACCAATGAGGATAAGGCAGACAGTGAACGCAGTACAATGCTGTTTCGCACCTTTCCTATCTCTGATGAAGTAAAAGAAAACTGGGGCATTGACGAGTATGAAAGCTATGTGGCAAACGCAACTCAGGTAACAACAAACGCAAATTAAAAATGAATTTTGCAAAAAGACAAGGCGACTATCGTTTTCGATAGCCGCCTTATAGTTTAATCTCTTCTGTTATTTGTTTTACTTTTTTTTCTGTCAACAGCCGTTGCCTGAGGAGCGTCATCCCAAGCTTCGCAGTGCGATAGAATGCTTTATTCCGCCGATAACGGAAGATGAGTAAGTCGGTAAATTAAATATAACAAACATATAAATACCGCAACAAAACAAGCGACAGTTTAATTTCTGTCGCTTGTAATTATACTTTATTCTGTTTTACATTACATATATCATATACCGAGTTCAATAACTACAAATTCTGCGGACATAGGCGGAATTGTGAGTATACCGCTCTCAAGTTTTGAACCGAAAACAGGTTTGCCGTCTGCATATCCGGGCGGCATTTTTGCCTCGACTTCATAATCATAGAGATTGAATGTGCAGAAAATAGCGGAATCTTTGTCGTGGCGGATGTATGAAATTCTTCTTTCCTCCGAAAGAACATTTATAAAATCGCCATCCCACAATGCCGAACAGCTTTTTCTGACATCGGCAAGCTTTTTGTGCCATTCAATGAGTTCCTTATTTTCTTTGCCCCACGGATAACAGCAACGGTTGAACGGATCACGATATCCCTCCATTCCTGCCTCATCACCGTAATAAATACACGGAAATCCCGGGAGAGTAAACTGCATTGCGCTTGCAACCTTGAGCAGCTTTACACCGAGTTTTTTATGCTCGTCATCAAGCTTAGTGTCAGCCTGCCATTCCCTGTCCTTGCCGTCAAGCGGTTCGCCTGCCATAACTGTGATTGCTCTTTCGGTATCGTGAGTCGAAAGTGAATTCATCAGCACTCTGAGAACAGGACGGGGATAATTTTCGATTACGCTCATAATCAGATCCATTGTGTATTTGCCGTGCTGACCTTTGCAGAAGTTGAGAATTGCATCCCTGAACACATAGTTCATAACGGAGTCAAACTGTTCGCCAAGCAAGAACTTTCTTCTTGCACCGTAGCTTTCCTTGTTGCTTGCGTCCTCCCACACTTCACCTACAAGAAAGGCGTTCGGATTTTCGTTCTTAACGGCTTTGCGTAGATTTTCAATGAACACATCGGGAAGTTCATCTGCAACATCAAGTCGCCAACCCGAGTTGCCGCATTTCATCCATTTTCTGACAATGCCGTCTTTGCCGTTGATATATTCGTTGAATGACGGAGTTTCCTCAATAACCTCGGGCAGAGTATCAAAGCCCCACCAGCTTTGGTAATTGTTCGGCCATTCGTTGAATTTGTACCAACTGAAATACGGTGAGTTTTTGTCATTATACGCACCGCCCTTGCCGTATCTGCCGTAACGGTTGAAGTAAACGCTGTCACTTCCCGTATGAGAGAACACACCGTCATTTATGATGTGTATTCCCCTTTTTTTAGCCTCTGCGCAAAGGTGCTTAAAATCTTCCTCCGTTCCGAGAATCGGATCAACCTTTGAGTAGTCGCCCGTATCATAGCGGTGGTTTGAGTATGCCTCGCTGATAGGATTAAGGTAAATACAGCTTACACCGAGGCTTTCAAGGTAATCAAGCTTCATTGTAATTCCCTTGAGGTCGCCCATAAAGAAATCATTGTTCTTAATCATTCCGTTTTCATCGGGTTTCCATTCGGGGAGAGCATACCAATCCTTGTTGCGTTTGAAGTCGGTACGCGTTATATTCTTTTCTTCACCGCTGAAATAAAAACGGTCGGGAAAAATCTGATACATAATTCCGCCGACAAGCCAGCCGGGAGTTTTAAAGCCTTTTTTGTAGCAGGTAATCTGCCAGCTTCTGCCCATATAGTCTTCAATTGCGCTGACCTTATACGGATCGGACGGGATAACATATCTTGTTTTATCAATGGCAGTAAGCTTAAAGTTATACCAATAAAGTCCGATTTTTTTCGGGGTAAAATCGCACTCCCAAATTTCGGTATCCTCGTCAAATTTACCGCACCAGATAAGCTCGGTAAATTCCCAGTTGCAGTCATAATCATATTTTACACATAAGTGTGCTTTTTGTGTATGCTCCGCCTTAGGCAAAAGAATTCTGAAATGAATCTTGGTACCCTCTTCAACCGCACCAAACGGCGAACGATGGTAAATTTTTCGTGAATCAAACGGTACGGGCATATAATCACTTCCCATAATAATATATTCCGAAATGTCAATTTTGTTTTGGCGGTTATGCCCTGTTAATCAGAAATTAAGACAAATCCGCCAAAATGACGCAAAGATTATTTTATCATAAGAGAATAAATATTTCAACCGATATAAGTTGTAAACAGCATATAATCGCCAAATTTGCCTACGAATGAAAAAATATTTAAACAATATTCTCTTTGCTCTTTTATTATTTCCAATTTTATATTATAATGTAAAATGATTATATATGCAAAGAAGTCAAATGAGGACGAAAAAGCTATAAAAGGGAGATGCATTTCCTATGGAGAAAAAGAGAGTAAGCGTTCAGATTGAGGGAAGAAGTTATTCACTTATCACAACAGATGATGAAAAATATGTTCAAAAGGTAGCAAACGAGGTGCTTTCTCACATAAGAAAGGCCGCCCAAAGCACAAAGCAGCTTGATACCCGTGATTGTGCGGTTCTTGCGGCACTTAACTTCTGCGATGACCGCAACAAGGCTCTTAAAAAGAACAAAGATTATGTTGAAAAAGCCGACAAAATTATTCAGCAGACAAATGATCTTAACAGGCTTTGCAAGGAATACAGAGAAAAGCTTACGGAGGCCATGAACGATAACACCCGACTTATAAATAATAATAAAGAGCTTGAAAAAAGACTTGCTGTTCTCGGACACGAGGTTTCACAGCTTAAAGAAAAGCTCGAAAGTGTTGAGAAAGGCAAAGAAAAAGCCGAATCGGAAAAATCAGAGCCTGAAAAAAATTCAGTTTCAAAGGAAAAAAAGGCTTCAGATGCAAAAAATAACACGACAGAGCAGTCAGATGATATACCCGTGAATGTTCTGTCAAATGAGGCTAAAAAAACAGAACAGGAATTGCGTAATGAAAAACTTCTCGGTTATGTTCCAATGACGCAGTTCTCTCTGTTTGATGAAGATAAGAAATGAAAAAGATAGAAATACTTGCTCCGGCGGGAAGCTTTGACAGTGTAATTGCCGCCGTAAGGAGCGGAGCAGACGCAGTGTATCTTGGTGAAAAGGCATTTTCCGCCCGTTCATCTGCCAAAAATTTTGATGATGAAGAACTAAAGAAAGCAACGGCATACTGTCACATTCACGGTGTAAAGGTGTATGTGACAATCAATACGATTGTGTTCGATGACGAGCTTGAAAAGCTGAAAAAAGCCATAATTTCAGCCGCAGAGGCTGATGTTGACGCACTCATTGTTCAGAATATGGGTGTAGCAAGGCTTGCACACAGGCTTGTTCCCGACCTTGCACTTCATGCGTCAACCCAGATGAGCATTCACACCGCATCCGGTGTAAAGGCACTTTATGAAATGGGTTTCAAGCGTGTTGTTCTTGCCCGTGAAATGAGCAAAAAAGAGATTGAAAAATGCTGTGAAATTCCGGTTGAACTCGAAGTTTTTGTTCACGGTGCATTGTGTATGTGCGTTTCGGGACAATGCTACCTCAGCGCAATGATAGGCGCAAGGAGCGGAAACCGTGGTTCCTGTGCCCAGCCGTGCCGACTGCCGTTTTCCGTAAACAATCAAAAAGGCGGTCATGCTTTAAGTCTTAAAGACAACAGTATTGTAAATTACCTTGGCGAACTTCAAAATATGGGGGTTACCTCGGCTAAAATTGAGGGCAGAATGAAACGCCCCGAGTATGTTTCAGCCGCAGTAAGAGCGTGTGTTGAACAGCGTGATTTCGGATTTATCAGCGACAAAACCCAGAAGATACTCAGAGGGGTTTTTTCACGAACAGGCTTTACAGACGCTTATTACATCGGCAAAACGGGAAGTCATATGTTCGGCACAAGAACAAAATCGGATGTTGTTTCTGCCGATGAAAAGCTGTTTTCGGCAATCCGTTCTTCCTACAAGGACGAAATCGGAAATGTTGAAATAACTTTTGATTTTACGGCAAAACTCGGCGAAAATCCCGTTTTAATCGCCTCTGACGGAGTTCACACCGTCAAAAAGATTGCAGATACTGTAACCGAAAAAGCAATCAACAGACCGATTGATGCGGAAAAGTGCAGAAAACAGCTTGAAAAAACAGGCTCAACGGCATATAATCCCACCAATGTGAACATAAATATTGATGATGACATTTCTATTCCGCTTTCAATTATCAATTCCTTGCGCAGAGATGTTCTTGACGAACTCGACACGGCGAGAAGTATTGTTCACAACTACAAAATCAACCGTGATTACGAAATAACTTTTCCTAAATTCACACCGCCTGTGGAAAAATCCACCCGTGCAAGAGTGACTCAGACAAAGCTTTCCGATGCTTTTAAAAAATGCGAGCTTGTTTTTGTTCCGCTTTTTGCCGACAAAAGGGAGCTTGTAAGGCTCAAAAACGAGGGCTTTAACATCGGTGTTGAAATTCCGAGAGGAATGTTCAGACGGGAAGATACGATTGCAAAAAAGCTTTCCGAGATGAAAGAAATCGGCATATCCGATGTGTTGTGCAACAATCTCGGAGCATTATACATTGCCAAAAATCTCGGTTTCACACTTCATTCGGGTTTCGGAATGAATTTTGTAAATACTCTCGACCTTTTGTGGGCGGAGGAATACGGAATCAAGGATGCAGAACTCAGTTTTGAACTCGATTTTAAGCGAATTAACGCACTCGGAGGCAACATCCCGAGGGGAATTATCAGCTACGGCTACCTTCCTCTTATGCTTTGCAGAAGTTGTCCTGTCAAGGGCGCAGGTATAGACTGCAAAACTTGCAAAAATCATTCAAAAATGAAAGACCGACTCGGTAAACAATTTTTACTGAAATGCGACGGAAACTGTACCGAGGTTCTGAATTGTGACTTGCTTTTCGTTCCTGATAAACAAAATTTAACACTTTTAACATCTTTCAACATTTTAAGATTTAGTGTTGAAAACTATGTGGAAACCGTGGAAAGTCTTAACGAATCAAGCCTTTATCCGATGTTGAAAGATAAATTAACATATGGACTGTACCGCCGAGGTGTTAATTAGATTGTTGAAAATGTTAAAATAATCATTATTGTTTTGTGGAAAAAGTGATTTTTCCGTTTAACAGAGATTTATAATTACATTTTTGCAATAAATAATTTTTTTAGAGAAAAATAAAAACAGTAATGAATAATTCCTGCAAATTTTTGCAGGAAATGAAGGATGGTAAACTATGACTGTTAAAATAAAAAAGGTAAAAGACAATGCAAAAATCCCGAAAAGAGCCACAAACGGTTCTGCCGGTATGGATTTATATGCTTGCATTGACGAAAAAATCACAATCAATCCGGGTCAGCTTGTGCTTGTTCCGACAGGTATAGCAATTGAACTTCCCGACAACAGCGTTGCCGCATTTCTCTATGCAAGAAGCGGTCTGGGAATCAAGCACGGCATCTGCCTTTCAAACGGTGTGGGTGTTGTTGACAGCGACTACCGTGGAGAAATCTGCGCAGGTCTTTGCAATGTTTCGGACAAGCCTTATGAGATTGAGCCGTTTGAAAGAATCTGTCAGATGGTCATCGCTCCTGTTGTTCCGTGTGATGTTGAAGAGGTTGCGGAGCTTGGCAACACAGAGCGTGGCGAGGGCGGTTTTGGCTCAACGGGTAAAAAATAAAAGATTTTCGACAATTTATCATTGCCCTTATTTGTGAAAAGATATATGATAAAAGTATACTGCCTGAGTAAAATACATTTGGGTATTACAGCGTAAAAGGAGGCTGTGGGATGTTTTCGTTTTCAAAGGATATAGGAATTGACCTTGGAACTGCAAACACTCTTGTTTGTCTTAAAGGAAAGGGAATAATTTTGCGTGAACCGAGCGTTGTCGCAGTTGATATGCGTACCGACGAGGTTCTTGCAGTCGGCTCACAGGCAAAAGAAATGATTGGCAGAACTCCCGGTTCCATAGTTGCGGTTCGTCCGCTCAAGGACGGTGTTATTGCCGATTTTAAAATAACCGCAAAAATGCTTCAGCACTTTATCAAAAAGGCGGTGAAACCCGGAATTTTCAGCAAGCCGAGAGTTATAATCTGTATGCCTTCGGGTGTTACCGAGGTTGAGAGAAAGGCTGTTGAGGACGCCGCATATCAGGCAGGTGCAAAGCCTCCCGTTGTTCTTATCGAAGAACCAATGGCTGCCGCAATCGGCGCAGGTATGCCCGTTGACGAACCGTGCGGAAGTATGGTTGTTGACATCGGCGGAGGCACAAGCGAGGTTGCCGTAATTTCTCTCGGTGACATTGTTACGGCCTGTTCTGTAAGAGTTGCCGGAGATAAGTTTGACGAGGCGATTTCAACCTATGTCAAAAGAAAATATAATCTTCTCATCGGTGAAAGAACTGCCGAAGACATCAAAATAAAAATCGGCTCCGCATATCCGGGTGAGGAAGAAAAAAACCTTGTTGTCAAGGGCAGAAATCTTGTTGACGGACTTCCCAAGGATATTACAATTTCCTCAGCCGAGGTCAGAGAGGCTCTTGCCGATCCGCTTGCAACAATTATTGAAGCAATCAGAACCACTCTTGAAAAAACTCCGCCTGAGCTTTCTGCCGACATAATCGACCACGGTATTATGCTCACGGGCGGCGGTGCATTACTCAAGGGACTTGACATGCTTGTTATGCAGCAGACGGGTATGCCTGTTCACATTGCCGAAAGACCGCTTGACTGTGTTGTTGACGGTGCAGGCAAAAGACTCGGCAAACCGCTCGGTGTTCAGTACAAGCACGACAGATAATAAAAATCGACAAAGTAAGGTCGGGCAGATTGAAAAAACACCGCCCGACCGTATTTGTAATATAAATATGAGATATGAGAAAATTTTTACATAATAAAAACTCAAAAATTTTGATAATTACACTCGTCATACTAACTGTGATGAGTGTTTTCTCTCATAACGGCAGTAACATTTTTTCGGGTGCGGTAAACACGGTTACAAAAGGACTTTCAACGCTGACCGCAGGTGCGGCGTCTTCCGATAAGTCAAAGGAAGAGCTTGAAAAAGAAAACGAACAGCTTAAAAAGGAAAATGCCGAACTCCGTGAACAGCTTGTTGACTACCTTGACGCCAAGGAAGAAAATGCAAAGCTGTGGAAATATTATGAGCTGAAAAAGGAAAATCCGTCATACGACATTCTTCCGGCAGGTGTGCTGAGAAGGGATGCAAACGATGATTTCTACTCGTTCACTCTTGACAAGGGTTCAACAGACAATGTGGAAAAAAATGATCCCGTAATCACGGAAAACGGTCTTATCGGCTGGGTGAGTGATGTTGAACTCACAACCTGTCGGGTAAGAACAATTCTTTCGCCCGACACCAAAGCGTCTGCAATTGACAAAAAGACTTCCGACAACGGAATCATAAGCGGAAACGCTGAATATTGTGACGATAATCTTACCTGTCTGACGAAGATTGCAGAGAACAACAAAATCAAAGTAGGCGACATTGTTGTAACCTCGGGAACGGGCGGAGTTTATCCGAAAAATCTCATAATCGGCAAGGTTAGAGAACTGAAGTTCAATTCCTATGACACAACCCGTTATGCTGTTGTTGAGCCGTATGAGGACATCCGCACCGTGACCTCTGCCGCAATTATTACCGATTTTGACGGCAAGGGCGAGGTTAAAAAATGATGAGAGCTTCAAAAACTTTTTTTCGATTTTTCGGTTATTCCCTGCTGTTAATAATTCTGTATGTTTTTCAGGGTTCGGGTTTTATAATTCCCGAAATTTTCGGCGGCAGACCGCTTATGTTGATTTCACTTGCACTCTGCATTGCTTCTTTTGAAAACACTTTGCCGTCGGTAATTTTCGGTGCGTTGTGCGGTGTGCTGACGGATATTTCATTTGACGGCAGTATCGGCTATTTTGCCTTTGCACTTACGATTGTCTGTTATGCGGAAAACTTTGTATTCAGCAAATATTTTGTACCGTCATTTGTTACCGTTATCGTGTTTTCATTTGCGGCGGTGATGACGGTAATGTTGATTTATTATCTGCTGTTCGTCTTGATTGCAGGGCTTGACAGCGGTTGCGTGTTGTTTGTACGGCACTACATTTCAAGAATACTTTACACATTCGCCGTGACAATTCCGCTGTATTTTCTTACGGCTTTTTTAAACAAAAATCTTTAATCTTTGTGAAAGGGAGGTTCGGTATGAGATTCGGCAAAAGCAGAAAAAACGGCAAAAAAAGTAAAAAGAGCAGAACAACAGTCTGCATAATAATAACAGCCGCAATTTTTGCAGGCTTTGCAATCAGGCTTGTCGATTGGCAGCTTGTACAGGGAAAAAGCTATAAGAGTCTTGCCGCAAAATCAACGGGATATACCGAAAAAACCGACGCAACAAGGGGCGAAATCGTTGACCGCAACGGTGTAGGTTTTGTTGTAAACACCACAAAGTATAAAATAGTCCTCAATAAGCTTTATATTGAGGAGGACAGGCTTGACGGAATTTTACTTGAGCTTGCTGATATTCTCACAAAAACGGGAGATACAAGAACAGATTCATTGCCGATTTCGGTTGGCTCGGACGGCAGTTGTGTTTATAAAACAAGCCGTGAAGAAGATGCGGAAAAACTTCTGTCATCGGATTTTCTTGATATAGACAGGAACACAAGTGCCGATGATTGCTTTGATGCGCTTTTAAAACGCTACAAAATTTCCGACAGGTTAAGTATAAGTCAAAAAACAACGCTCGTTTCAATTCATTACAATATGGAACTTGAAAATTATTCAAATTCAAATCCGTATGTTTTTGCCAAAAATATCAGTCGAAGTGCCGTGAATGCCGTCAGCGAAAATACTCAGGGTGTGAGCGGTGTTGAAATTCAGACCTATCTCACACGAGGTGCTTCGGACCCGGACCTTGCACCGCACATTCTCGGCGCACTCGGTTCGTTGTCGGAGGATGAATACAATGAGCTGAAAAAACAGGGCAAAAGCTATTCCTATGATGATAAGATAGGCAAATTCGGAATTGAACTTGCCTGTGAAGATGACCTCAAAGGCAAGGGCGGAACAAGGGTTATTCAGCGAAATGCCGACGGAACTCTTGTTGAAAGCATTGAAACCGAGAGCGCAAAACCCGGTAACACGGTCTACCTTACAATTGATTCAAAATTGCAGAAAACCGCCGCAAAGTCGCTTGAAGAAAATGTCAAAGCGGCAAAACAGGCAGGCAAGGAATCGGGACAGAAAAATAACGGTGAGGACTGTGAAACAGGTGCAGTTGTAATGCTGTCGGTCAAGGATTTTTCGGTACTTGCGGCGGCAAGCTATCCTACATACGATTTGGACAAGTACAGCGAATACGGCTCGTACTATGTCAAACTTTCCGAAAACAAAAATTCTCCGATGTACAACCGTGCAACAGTCGGAACATTCGCCTGCGGTTCGGTGTTCAAGCCGTGTGTTGCGGGTGCGGCTCTTGAGGAAAAAATCATAACCGATAAAACGAAAATCTACTGCAAACAGGACTATGATTTTTACCCTACCAATGTGGTAAGGTGTATGCACTATCACGGCAGTCTTGATGTTACGGGCGCAATTGAACAATCGTGCAACTACTTTTTTGCCGACACGGGCAGAAGGCTCGGAATTGAACCGATGTATCTGTATGCGCAGAAGTTCGGGCTCGGTGAATATACGGGTGTTGAAATTGAGGAATCAAAGGGAACTCTTGCAGGCAGAGACAGCACAGATTGGCAGGTCGGCAACACAGTTTCAGCCGCAATCGGTCAGTCCGACAACGCATTTACTCCCGTTCAGCTTGCAACCTATGTTGCGACAATCGCCAACAACGGTGAAAGGCTCAAAACACACATTGTTGATAAAGTTACAAATTATGAGCGGACAAAAACGATAAAATCGACAGATGTTGAAAGCTACGGTGATTGCGGAATTTCAAAGAAGAATCTAGATATTGTCCGCAAAGCAATGCTCGGCGTTACTCAGGACGAAAACGGTACGGCAAATTATATGTTCGGTGATTATAAAGTTAAGGTTGCCGCCAAAACAGGTACGGCTGAAAACTCGGGCTCAGACCATACAACATTCATTTGCTATGCTCCGTATGAAAAGCCCGAGGTAGCAATTGCCGTTGTAATCGAACACGGTGCAAAGGGCAGATATTCAATGCAGATTGCAAAGGATTTGCTGGACGCATATTTTAATTGAAAATTGAAAATGGAAAATTGAAAATTATGGTCGAGAATACGATATGTTAAAAGATAAAACAAAAATCCCGACCGTATAATGGCTGAACGACCAAACATAAAAAACTTATTTTTTGCTTTTAGCATTAAAAATCAATGAAATTATTGTGCAAACCGTTAAAAATGAAGAATAATTTTATTAACTATCACTAAAATATCAACAAAAATTTTGGCTGATAAAAATAATGTTCGTTTCTTGCTCTTTAACGGATTTTGTGATAGAATATAGCAGAGGTAGAATTTATTATGGATAATGTTATAGTTGTAGCGTCGGGAAAAGGCGGAACGGGTAAATCAACCGTCTGCATTTGTCTTTCCGTTGCTCTTGTAAAGCAGGGCAAAAGAGTCTTGCTTATTGATTGTGACTGCGGAATGCGTGGTCTTGACATTATGCTCGATATGGAGCAGGACATAATTTTTGATGCGTCGGATGCCGTATGCGGCAACTGTACATTCGGTGAGGCTGTTTACAAAAGCAAAAACAATGAAAACCTCTACCTTATGGCGGCTCCCTTTGACACCGAAAACGAACTCAGTCCCTCGGTGTTTACTCAACTTGTCAACTCAGTAAAGGACAGCTTTGATTTTGTCCTTATCGACTCCCCTGCCGGAATCGGTTCGGGCTTTGAAACTGCGGCGGCTCCTGCTGACAGAGCCTTGATTGTTACCAATGCAGAGCCGACGGGTGTGCGTGGTGCGGTTAAGGTGAGAAGAAAGCTTGAGTCAATGGGAAAAACAAATATCCGACTTGTTATCAACCGCTTTGACCGAAAGCTTTTTACACAGCTCGGTTTTTATGAAGACCTCGACAGCGTTATTGACGCAACACAGACACAGCTTATTGCGCTTGTGCCGTTTGACATCCGTATTTCGGTGATTGTTCAGCGAGGTGTTGCCGGACTTAACTGGAGTGCGGCGGCGTCCGTTTTTGACTGTCTTGCACAGAGGCTTGAGGGAAAACATATTCCCCTTGCGTTCAAAGGGTAGTTTGTGCGGGGTATTTTGAGTTAAAGTTTTGAAACTAATTTGATATGAAATAAATGTCTGGAGGAAATATATATGAATATAGCCCTTATAGCTCATGATGAAAAAAAGGAACTGATGGTGCAGTTCTGCATTGCTTACTGCGGTGTTCTCAGCCGCAACAACCTTTGCGCCACCGGCACAACAGGCAAAATGGTGTCAGAGGCAACAGGTCTTACAATTCAGAAATTCCTTGCAGGCTCTCAGGGCGGAAGTCAGCAGATTGCGGCAAGAATTGCGTGCAATGAGATTGATATGCTTCTCTTTTTCAGAGATCCGCTCAATCCCAAGCCGAACGAGCCTAACGATATGAATATGCTCCGTCTTTGCGATATGCACAACATTCCGGTTGCAACAAACATTGCAACTGCCGAGGTGCTTATCCACGGTCTTGAAAGAGGCGACCTTGACTGGAGAAATATTCTTAAATAATTTAATTATTTTCGCTTTACATATCGGGTGGTGTAATACTGCCCGATTGTTGTGTTTTTTAGGGAGATTTTTTCGTTTCCCTTTTCTATAAAAGATTGTAATTTTCGGAGGGAAAAATGGCACTTATAACCAAGAAAATCAAGGGTACGGAAGATGTTCTTCCGAAGGAAAGCTACAAATGGCAGTTTGTTGAAAAGATTATGCGTGAGGAGGCTCGCTCCTACGGTTTCAGAGAAATCAGAACTCCCGTGTTTGAACACACAGAGCTTTTCGCCCGTGGCGTTGGTCAGACAACCGATGTTGTTCAGAAAGAAATGTACACATTCGACACAAAGGGCGGCGAAAGCGTAACACTTCGCCCCGAGGGTACAGCCGGTGCGGCAAGAGCCGTTCTTGAACACGCTCTTGAAAACGAAGGACTTCCGATTAAGGCAAGCTACTTTGTTTCATGCTACCGATATGAAAAGCCACAGGCAGGCAGACTTCGTGAGTTTCACCAGTTCGGTATTGAGGAGTACGGCACACAGGATCCTGTTGCCGATGCAGAGCTTATCAGCCTTGCAAGCTCCGTAATCAACAGACTTCAGCTTGACAGCGTTCATCTTCAGATTAATTCTATCGGCTGTCCAACCTGCCGTGCAGAATATCACAAGGCTTTGAAATCATATTTTGAGGGTTATAAGGACAAGCTGTGTGACACCTGTCTTTCCCGTCTTGACAAAAACCCGATGAGAATTCTCGACTGCAAAAGTCCTATCTGTTCCGAGATTGCAAAGGACGCACCTAAGATTACAGACTATCTTTGTGACGAGTGCAGAAACCACTTTGACGCAGTTCAGAAATATCTTGATGCCGCAGGCATTGAATACACGGTTGATCTCACAATTGTACGAGGTCTTGATTACTATACAAAGACAGTATTTGAGTTTGTAACCGATTGTATCGGTGCTCAGGGTACTGTTTGCGGCGGCGGTCGTTATGACGGTCTTATCGAGGAGCTCGGCGGCAAGCACCTCCCCTCCCTCGGTTTCGCAATGGGTATGGAAAGACTTCTCATGGTAATGGATAAGCAGGGCATTGAGATTCCCGACAATGACGAGTGTATGCTCTACATTGCAACAATGGGCGATGCCGCAAAGGTTAAGGCTTTTGAGCTTATCAAACAGGTTCGCAGCTGCGGAATGATTGCCGAGACCGATGTTATCGGCAGAGGACTTCGTGCTCAGATGAAGTATGCCGACAAGATTGACGCAAGATATTCAATCGTTTTGGGCGACAACGAAATCGAGCAGAACACAGCCAAGGTCAAGAATATGGAAACAGGCGAAACAGCCGAGGTTACTCTTGACGGACATTTCATGGAGAAGTTCATCGAAATTCAGCTTTCCGACGAACAGAAAAATAAGTAATAAAAGAAAATTTTCGGTCGGTCAGGCACATTAAAAATGCCGACCGATTCATATAAAGGAGCATATACAATGGCAGAATTTATGACAGGAATGAAGCGTACCGATTATTGCGGAGATTTGCGTATCGGTGATGTCGGCAGAGAGGTAACTGTCTGCGGTTGGGTACAGCGTTGCCGTGACCTCGGTCAGCTCATTTTCATTGACTTGCGTGACCGCACAGGCATTGTTCAGCTTGCATTCAATGACAAAACAGACAAAGAAATTTTTGATAAGGCATTTTCATGCAGAAGTGAATTTGTTCTTGCCGCAAAGGGTGTTGTTTGCGAAAGAAGTTCAAAAAACAGCGAAATCCCCACAGGCGATATCGAGGTTGTTGTAAGCGATATGCGTGTGCTTTCAAAGGCACAGACGCCGCCTTTTGAAATTGTTGACGATATAAACACAAACGAGGAGTTAAGACTTAAATATCGTTATCTTGACCTTCGCCGCCGTCCTCTTCTCAACAATCTTATGATGAGAAGTAAGATTGCAAAGGTTGCAAGAGATTATTTCCACGACAACGGCTTTGTTGAAATTGAAACTCCTATGATGATCAAGTCAACTCCCGAGGGCGCAAGAGATTACCTTGTTCCGTCAAGAATCCACAACGGCAAGTTTTATGCTCTCCCTCAGTCACCGCAGATTTACAAACAGCTCCTTATGCTTTCGGGCTTTGACCGTTACATTCAGCTTGCAAGATGCTTCCGTGACGAGGATCTTCGTGCAGACCGTCAGCCTGAATTTACACAGATTGATATGGAGCTTTCATTTGTTGATGTTGATGAAATCCTCGAAATCAACGAGGGCTTTTTCAAAAAGCTTTTCAAAGAGGTTTTAAACATTGACCTTGAGGAGCATTTCCAGAGAATGACCTACAAAGAGGCTATGGAAAGCTACGGTTCGGACAAGCCCGATATCCGTTTTGATATGAAGATTCAGGACATTTCGGATCTTGTTAAGGACTGCGGCTTCAGCGTATTTACAAGTGCAATTGAGAACGGCGGTTCTGTAAGAGCAATTGTTGCCAAGAATGCGTCGTCGGTTTACACAAGAAAAGAAATTGACAAGCTCACAGAATATGCAAAGGGCATCGGCGCAAAGGGACTTGCCTATGTAAGATGGGTTGACGAGCCTAACGCATCATTCAAGAAGTTTATGAGCGAAGAAGAGCTTTCGGCAATTTACGAAAGACTCGGTGCAGAAAAGGGCGATGTTATCCTCATCGTTGCCGATAAGAACAGCACGGTTCTTTCAACACTCGGCGCACTCCGTCTTGTTGTTGCAAAGCGTCTTGACATTATCCCCGATGTATTCAAGTTCCTCTGGATTGTTGACTTCCCGTTCTTTGAATATGATGAGGAAAGCGGCGAATGGCTTGCAATGCACCATCCGTTCACAATGCCTAAGGAAGAGTGCCTGCAGTACCTTGACACAGATCCGTCAAAGGTTATTGCAAAGGCCTATGACCTCACACTCAACGGTGTTGAGCTTTCAAGCGGTTCAATGCGTATCACAGACTATGAACTCCAGCAGAAGATGTTCAAGGCTTTGAAACTCACCGATGAAGAAATCGAAGCAAAGTTCGGATTCCTTGTTGAAGCCTACAAATACGGCGCACCGCCGCACGGTGGTATGGGTATCGGTCTTGACCGTGTTACAATGCTTATGTGCAAGGCTGACAGCCTCCGTGATGTAACAGCATTCCCGAAGGTTCAGAATGCAAGTGAACTTATGTCTGCATGTCCGGCAGAGGTTGATGACGAAAGCCTTGAAGTTCTCGGAATCAAGGTTGTCAACAAGGAAGATTGATTAAGGGTACAATTATATGAGTCCGGATACAATTGCAACAATCATCTCTGTGTCGATAGTCGTACTTGCAATAGCAATTATAGTTACGGTAATTGTCAGTAAGATAAGACATCTTTCAAGAACATTGTTCGGTACAAGCTCCCTTATTGAGGGCATTCAGGGCGTTAAAGAGGATCAGGAGCAAATGCGTGAAACTCCCCGTTCGCTTCACGGAATGACCTCGGTTTATATGCCAATGATAAAAAAGGATTTTCCCGAGCTTGATGTTGAGCAGTATATGAACAAAACCCGTTCACTTTTGCGAAACTACTTTTCGGCGGTTGAGTCAAAAAGGCTCGGCGTTATTGCGGAGGAGGTCACTCCGAATTTTACAAACTATGTTCAGGGAATTATCGACCAGCTTTCATCTGTTGCAAATACACAGCACTATGAGGATGTCAATATTTACTATGTTCAGATTGCCCGCTATATAAAAAACGGTGCAACGGTAACGATACTTTTTGAGGCGTCTGTCGGTTACTTTTCGTATGTTACCGATATGAACAATGAGGTGACCTTCGGCAGCAGAGAGAACAGAATGCAGACAATCTACGAGGTTGGGTTGATGTATGTTCAGGACGCTGACCGGCTTCATAACAGAGCAACCGCTCTCGGAGTGAATTGCCCCAACTGCGGTGCTCCCGTAAAAACGCTTGGAGAAAAATTTTGTCAGTTCTGCGGAACTGCAATAAAAGAAATTAACATTCGTTCGTGGAAGTTTAATTCCGTAAACGAACAGACACTTCAACAGAGAAAATTCTGAAAGTTTGACGGTCGGGTTGTCAGAGCCAAATGCCCTCTTCCCGACCGTCTTTTTGCATTATTTATGATGGCAAAACATTGGAACAATAAAAAAACATATGCCATTCAGCCTGTTTTTTAATAATAGTATTGAAATTTTTCTTCAAACATATTATTATTAGTGTAACAGCAATATCTGAAAAATCAGCTATAAGCTACAAAAATTAAGGAGTTAAATTATGGGTATTATTAAAGCAGCGATAAATGCAGTCGGAGGCGGACTCGCGGATTCATGGCTCGAGGTCATTGAACCGTCCCCCATGGGCGACAACACCCTCATCTGTCCCGGTCAGCTTGTTTCGCAGAACGGCAAAAGTCAGAACAAAAAGGGTTCTGAAAACATCGTATCAAACGGTTCTGTAATTCATGTTTACGATAACCAGATGATGATTCTTATTGACGGCGGTAAGATTGTTGACTTTACTGCAGAGCCGGGTTATTTTAAGGTAAATAACAGCTCAATGCCGTCACTTTTCTGCGGTCAGTTCGGTGATTCGATCAAGGAAACATTTAACCGTATTAAGTACGGCGGAATCCCCTCACAGGCTCAGAGAGTTTTCTATATAAATCTTCAGGAAATCAAGGGTATTCCTTTCGGAACATCAACTCCCGTAAACTACTTTGACAATTTTTACAATTCAGAGCTTATGCTCCGTGCTCACGGTACATATTCAATCAAGGTTGTTGAGCCGTTCAAGTTCTATCAGGAGGTTATTCCGAGAGAGGCTGTTACGGAAAACAAGTCTGTTGATTTCGCAGATGTAAGAGCACAGTATAACGAGGAGTTCGTCGGCGCTCTCGGTTCTGCAATCAACCAGTATTCCGCCGATGGTGAGAGAATCAGCTTTATCAAGTCAAAACAGCGTCTTATCGGTCAGTATATGGCACAGACGCTTGATGAGGAATGGACACAGGCTCGTGGTATGGAAGTCTTTGCCGTTGGTATGGATGTTTCCTACACAGAGGATAGTCAGGAGCTCATCAATATGCGCAACAAGGGCGCAATGCTCTCGGACGCAGCAGTTCAGCAAGGCTATGTTGCAGCCAATATTTCAGAGGGCCTTAAAGATGCCGGCTCAAATGCAAACGGTGCAATGGCAGGCTTTATGGGCATGGGCATAGGTATGAATGCCGGCGGAAATATCATGGGCGGTTATCAGCAGAATCCGCAGTACCGTCAGCAGCAGCCGACTCAGTCACAGCAGCAGGCTCAGCCGCAGCAGACTCCCGCTCCGCAGGCAGGCGGTGCAGCCGCAGGCTCATGGACTTGCTCATGCGGTGCGGTAAACACAGGCAAGTTCTGCTCGGAGTGCGGTTCAAAGAAGCCCGAGGCTCCCAAAAAGCGTTTCTGCACAAACTGCGGATATGAGCTTTCTGCAAATGCAAAGTTCTGTCCCGAGTGCGGTACAAAGACAGAATAATCTGAATTTTAAGTACAAACAATCCCTCTTCTCAAACGGAGGGGGGGATGTTTCAGAATTTAATTATAAGGGGTAAGTTATGGCAACTGTAAACTACACCTGTCCGAACTGCGCCGCTCCGCTGAAATTCAATCCCGATAAGCAGATGTTCAGTTGTGAATACTGTATGTCCGATTTTACGGAAAAGTATGTTCAGGATTTTTTTGCCAAGAAGGAGCAAAAAGAGAACGGCGCAGAAAAGCAGGAGAAAAAGGAACAGGAAAAGGCTAAAGAGAATGCCGCCAAGCAGGCGCAGAGCAATGACAGCGCACAGGCAGAAAACAAAACTGAGGAAGAGGCTGTTATCTACAACTGCCCAAGCTGCGGTGCTCAGGTTGTTACAACAGCGTCAACTGCGGCAACAACCTGCTTCTATTGTCAGAATCCTGTTGTTCTCGGCGGCAGACTTTCGGGTGAATTTAAACCCGACCGTGTGATTCCGTTCAAGCTTTCAAAGCAGAAGGCAATTGACAAGTTTCTTGAAATGTGCAAAAGAAAATGGTTTTTGCCGAAGAATTTTGTCAGCGAAAAGCATTTTGACAAACTCACGGGTGTGTATTTTCCGTATTGGTATGTTGACGAACAGCGTAGCGCACAGATGGTTGCAAAGGGCGAAAAGGTTCGTTCGTGGACTGTCGGAGATGACCGTTACACGGAAACAAAGGTTTTTGAGCTTCACAGAGCAGGCAATCTGATTGTAAATAATGTTTTTGAAAGAGCGTTAAAAGGTCAGGACAGAGATATGCTCCAATGCGTACACCCTTACGATTTGGGCGAGGCTCACCCGTTTGCAATGTCCTATCTTTCGGGTTTTCAGGCAGAAAAGCGTGATATTGAGCAAAATGAGGTTGCACAGGCAGTTCAAACAAGAATCAACGGATACTGTCAACAGCTTATGAAAGACACGGCAAGCGGATACAGTGCTGTTCAGATTCAGAACTACAACGATAAAATCGACCTTGAAAATTGGAACTATACCCTCTTGCCCGTTTGGGTTGTAACCTATAAATACAGGGGTAAAATTCTGCCGTTTGCAGTTAACGGTCAGACGGGCAAAACCTACGGTGAGCTTCCTACCTCCGCAGGAAAGCTTCTTGCTTTCGCTGCAATTATTGCCGCAGCGCTTATGGCACTCGGCTTGTTGGGAGGTCTGTTGTTCTTATGATGAATGTTACAAAAAGACTTTCCGCAATACTTGCGGCAATGATTATGGTTTTCTGTACTCCGCTCTTTGTTTTTGCGGCGGGACAAACAGAACTCCGTGATGATGCCGAACTGTTTACCTCGGAGGAAGAAACACAGCTTCAGGCGGAACTTGACGCTTTTGCTCAAAAAACCGGCTGGGTTGCAGTTATCTATACTAACAACGAGGGCAAAACCGAGGACGATATCAAACCGTTTGCAAACCGTTATTATGCCGACAAATACGGCAAAACTACGGCGGGCGTTATACTCACGATTGATATGAAGGGCAGAGCAATCGACTTCAGAACAAAAGGCGATGCAATGTATTATTTCGGCGATGGCCGTGTTAAGACTCTTCTTGATGATGTTCAGCGTGATATGAAGCAAGGCAACTATTACAGCGCTGCAGAACAATTCCTCTATTATGTTGACCACTACTATGACGAGGGTATTGACAATGACGAGTCAAATGAAAATATTGATTTGCAGGAAAAAGAGGATAACAAATTCCTCTATGTCGTAAAGCATTACGGCATTGTCATTGCAGGCGGTTCAATTATTGTTGCCGTTATTGTTGTTATTGTAGTGAAAAACCGTTACAAGCACAACGGCAAAGCAGGAACTTATGACCTCAAGAAAAACAGCAAGACTATGCTTACCGACAAGAAGGATATCTTCCTGACAAAGCATGTTTCCGTCACAAGAATCCGGAGTGATTCCGACAGCTCGGGCGGTTCATCAAGCAGCTCCTCCGGTGGCGGCGGTTCATCGGGCGGCGGAAGCAGAAGCTTTTAATGCTGAAAACTATTTGAATTTTACGGAGAATGCTGTATTCTCTGTTTGGGGGCGGCAGAAATGCCGTCCTCTTTTAATGTGAAAAAATTATGAGAAATATTGAAATTATTCAAAAACTGAATACCATGCACACAGCCTGTGAAAGTGAACTTTTACAGCTGATTACAACTTACGACGAAAAAGATTTTGAATATCTTCGCAAATGTGCAAGAGATACTGCCGACAGAATTTTCGGCAACAAAATCTATATTCGTGGCTTGATTGAATTTTCGAGTATATGCAAAAATGATTGCTACTACTGCGGACTTCGCCGTTCAAACGGCAATGCCGTGCGTTACCGACTTTCAAAGGATGAAATTCTCTCGTGTTGCCAAAACGGACACGAACTCGGATTCCGCACATTTGTGTTGCAGGGCGGTGAGGACGGATTTTTTACAGATGATGTAATGTGCGGCATTGTGTCGGAAATAAAAAATAGATTTCCCGATTGTGCCGTAACGCTATCGCTTGGCGAAAGGTCGTATGAAAGCTATCAAAGACTTTTTGACAGCGGCGCAGACAGATATCTTCTCCGTCACGAAACAGCCGACAAAAAACACTATTCCATGTTGCATCCGCCTGAAATGTCACTTGAAAACCGAATGCAATGCCTGTATAATTTAAAGAGAATAGGTTATCAGACAGGTGCAGGATTTATGGTCGGTTCACCGTTCCAAACTCCCGAAATGCTTGTCAAGGATTTAAAATTTATTGAAAAATTAAGTCCCGAAATGTGCGGAATAGGTCCGTTTGTACCGCACAAAGACACAAAATTTAAAAACGAAAATCATGGCGATGTAAGCCTTGTGCTTATGTTGCTTTCAATAATAAGACTTTTAAAGCCGAACATTCTTTTGCCGGCAACAACCGCCTTAGGTACGGTCGATCCGCTTGGTCGGGAAAAGGGCATTCTTCACGGTGCAAATGTTGTAATGCCCAACCTTTCACCCGTTAAGCACAGAAAAGATTACTCGCTCTACGACAACAAAATCTGTACGGGAGACGAAGCGGCACAATGTATCGGCTGTCTTGCAGACAGAATGAAAAAAATCGGCTGTGAAATCGTGACCGACCGAGGAGATTATACAGAGAAATAGTGTGAAAAATCACACTGTTATAATATATTGCCCTCAAAATTTGCCTTTTGCATAATTTTGAGATGGCTGAAATCATCATTTACGCCTGTTCAGGCAACGCAGGTTAATTAGGTGATTTTTAATAAACTGTTTGTTGCCTGAAAGGCTATGATGATTATTATGAATAAATACGATAAAAATTCGCTGAAAGCGGAGGAGTTTATCAATGACGGGGAGATTCTTGATTCCCTGAAATTTGCCGATGAAAATAAAAATAACCTTGAACTTGTCGATAAAATAATCGAAAAGGCAAGGCTCAAAAAGGGTATCAATCACCGTGAGGCAAGCGTTCTTTTAGCTTGTGAAGATAAGGAGAGAATCAAAGAAATCTACAACCTTGCCCGTCAAATTAAGAAGGATTTTTACGGTGACAGAATTGTCATGTTCGCCCCTCTCTATCTTTCAAACTACTGCGTAAACGGCTGTGTCTATTGTCCGTATCATGCAAAGAACAAGCACATCTGCCGTAAAAAGCTCACACAGGATGAGGTCAGAAAAGAAGTTATCGCACTTCAGGATATGGGACACAAGCGCCTTGCGATCGAGGCAGGCGAAGATCCCGTAAACAACCCGATTGAGTACATTCTCGACTGCATAAAGACCATTTATTCGGTCAATCACAAGAACGGCGCAATCAGACGGGTTAATGTGAACATTGCCGCAACAACCGTTGAAAATTATAAAAAGCTCAAGGAAGCCGGAATCGGCACATACATTCTTTTTCAGGAAACCTACAATAAAAAGAGTTATGAACAGCTCCATCCCACAGGTCCCAAGCACAACTACAATTACCACACCGAGGCAATGGACAGAGCCATGCAGGGCGGTATTGATGATGTGGGAATCGGTGTGCTTTTCGGGCTTGAGCTCTACCGCTATGAACTTGCAGGACTTCTTATGCACGCAGAACATCTTGAGGCTGTTCACGGTGTCGGTCCGCACACAATCAGCGTTCCCCGAATCAAGGCGGCAGACGATATAAATCCCGATGATTTTGACAACGGAATTGACGATGAAACCTTTGCCAAAATAGTCGCAATTATCAGAATTGCAGTTCCCTATACGGGTATGATTATTTCAACCCGAGAGAGCGAAAGCGTTCGAAAAAAGGTGCTTGAACTCGGCATTTCTCAGATCAGCGGAGGCTCACGCACAAGCGTAGGAGGATATGACGAACCCGAATCGGAAGAAGAAAATTCGGCTCAGTTTGATGTTTCCGACAACCGCAGTCTTGATGAGGTTGTAAGGTGGCTTATGAACCTCGGCTATATTCCGTCATTCTGCACCGCCTGTTACCGTGAGGGCAGAACGGGCGACCGCTTTATGTCGCTTTGCAAGAGCGGTCAGATTCAGAACTGTTGCCACCCCAACGCCCTTATGACGCTTGAAGAATATCTTGTTGATTATGCAAGTAACGATACAAGGAATGTCGGTCAAAAACTCATTGAACAGGAACTCGAAAAAATCCCCAACGAAAAAGTCCGCACCATTGCAAAAGAACATATCTTTGACATAAGAAACAACAATAAAAGAGATTTCAGATTTTGACGGAGGGCGTAATGGGAATGAATGATACACCGTCGTCGGAACGACTGCACATCGGATTTTTCGGCAGACGAAATGCAGGAAAATCAAGCGTTGTGAATGCGGTCACAAATCAAAATATGTCGCTTGTATCGGACAAAAAAGGCACAACAACCGATCCTGTGGAAAAGACAATGGAGCTTCTTCCGCTCGGTCCTGTTGTGATAATCGACACGGCAGGCTTTGATGACGGAGGAGCTCTCGGCACAATGCGTGTTGAACGCACAAAAGCCGTGCTGAACCGTGTTGACATTGCCGTGCTTGTGGTTGACGGAACAATCGGAATGACCTCAGTTGAAAACGAACTTGTATCGCTTTTTGAGGAAAAGAAAATTCCGTATCTTATTGTGTTCAACAAGTGCGATTTGCTTGACAATACAACTGACGATAAAATCTTTGTAAGTGCAAAAAACAACACGAATATCGAACTTTTAAAGGATAAAATCGCAAAAGTTGTAAACGCACAAAAATCCGATAAAAGGCTTTGCGGTGACCTTGTTAATAAAAATGACTTTGTTGTGCTTGTAATCCCGATTGACTCCGCCGCCCCCAAGGGCAGAATAATTCTTCCGCAGCAGCAGGTTATCCGTGATTTGCTCGACAGCGGAGCAATCCCTGTTTGTGTGCGTGAAAGTGAACTTGCCGATACTCTGAAAAATCTCGGCACAAAGCCAAAGCTTGTCATAACCGACAGTCAGGTATTTAAGCCTGTTTCGGAGATTGTGCCGAACAATATCAAACTGACCTCGTTTTCAATTCTTATGGCGAGGTACAAGGGGTTTCTGAAAACTGCCGTAAACGGTGCAAGGGCAATTGAGTTGCTTAATGACGGTGACAAAATTCTCATCAGCGAGGGTTGCACTCATCACAGGCAATGCGATGACATCGGCACGGTAAAACTTCCCCGATTGCTGAAAAATTACACGGGTAAAAATTTTGAAATCGTGACAAGCTCAGGCAAAGACTTCCCGAATAATTTGTCGGAATTTTCACTTGCAATCCATTGCGGTGCGTGTATGCTCAATTCAAGAGAGATAATCAGCAGAATGAACCGTTCGATTGAAAGCGGAGTTCCGTTCACAAACTACGGAATCGCCATAGCCTATATGCGTGGAATTCTCGACCGTTCAATTGAAATGTTTGATGAATAAAATAAAAATTCGGTATGTAAAAATACACACCGAAACAGATTGACATATTAAAAAATTGATGTTAATATATAAGTAAGGAAACGGCTTTAGCTGTTTCGCATCATCAATTTAAGTTTTTTCTAAAAAACCGTCTTGTGCTGCAACACAGGGCGGTTATTTCTTTATATTCTTAATGACTTCATTAAAAGCCACAAAAACAATTGCAAGTACAACTAAATATGTAATCTCTGCCATTGGAATATACACCTCCTTTCCAGAGGTGTCGAAACAGCCGCCGCCGTTTCCTTACAAAGTGATTATATCAAATATATTGTTTATGTTCAAGTGCCGATTGTATATTACATAGCATCTGTAAATTTGCAATATTATTCTAATAAAGGCAATCCTACTTTACCGTAAGATTGCCTTTATTTTATGCTTTGTGATTTTCTCTTAAATCTGTTCTCTTGATTTTTCCGCTGATTGTTTTTGGAAATTCATCGACAATTTCAAGGTGCTGAATCCACTTGTAGCTTGCCATACGCTTGTTGCAGAAGGTTTTGATTTTGTTTTCAAGCTCCTTATCATGCGGTGCGCCGTCTGTCATCTTGACAATCGCCTTAATTGCCTGACCTCTGTCTTTGTCCGGAACACCTATAACCGCACATTCAAGCACATTCGGATATTGCATAAGAACATTTTCAACTTCAAACGGACCTACTCTGAAGCCTCTTGTTTTGATAAGGTCATCGGCTCTGCCGACATACCAGAAATATCCGTTCTCGTCTTTATATGCTGTGTCACCCGTGTGATATACACCGTGTCGCCACACCTTTTCATAAAGATTTTCGTTGTTATAATATGTGATGAAAATTCCGTGCTGTTTTCTGTCCTTTGGAGGGAATACAACAACTTCGCCGACCTCACCCTGCTTAACCTCGTTGCATTCATCGTCAACAATTCGTACATCATAAAGCGGAGTAGGCTTGCCCATTGAGCCTGCAATCGCCTTGTCCCCTTTGAGATTTGCAAGCATAAGAACCGACTCGGTTTGACCGAAGCCCTCGCAAAGTTCAATTCCCGTCTGCTTAAACACCTCTTCAAAAACTTCATTGTTGAGTGCCTCGCCTGCTGTCGTAAGGTGAGAAAGTGCAGAAAGATCGTACTTGTTCATACCCCTTTTAATGAAGTATCTGTAAACTGTCGGCGGTGCGCAGAAGGTTGTAACCTTGTACTTTTCCATTATACGCAACAGCTTGCCCGGAGAGAATTTGTCAAAGTCATAGACCATAACAGCTGAACCGCAGAGCCATTGACCGTAGATTTTGCCCCATGACGCTTTTGCCCAGCCTGTTTCGGCAACAGTGAGGTGAAGTCCGCCGTCTTTTACACATTGCCAGTATTTTGCCGTGATAATGTGTCCGAGTGTGTAGATATGATTGTGTTCAACAGCCTTAGGATAGCCTGTTGTGCCTGAGGTAAAGTAAATTACCATAGGTTCTTCTGCTTTTGTTTCAACTCTTTCAAGGGTATCGGGAGCGTTTTCAACTTCTTCGGTAAAATCAACCGCACCGAAAATCTGTCTTCTCGGAACAAAAACGGTTTCAAGCGTGTTCGGCTGAGATGCAACCGCAAGCACATCTTCGGCGGTAGTTTCATCGGGAGTGCAGACAGCTGCCTTTATCCCTGCCGTGTTAACACGATACGAAATGTCGCTTTGAGTCAGAAGATTTGTTGCGGGAATAATAACCGCACCAAGCTTGTGGAGTGCAGGGGCAACATACCAGTATTCGTAGTTTCGTTTCAGAATAACAAGAACCTTGTCACCTTTTTTAATGCCGTGATTTCTGAAAACATTTGCAGCCTTGTTGCTCAGTCTGCTGATGTCGGAGTATGTGAAAATCTTTTCCTCTTTTTCGGGATTTGTCCACACAACTGCCGTATCGTTCGGCACAAGCTCTGCCATTTTGTCAACAACATCATAGCCAAAATTATAGTTTTCGGGAAACACAAGCTCAAAGCTTGTCAGTTTTCCGTTTTCGTCGGTAGTTTCTTTACAGAAATTTTTGTATAACTGCATTTTTTACATCCTTATTTAAGTCGTTTTTTTTGGTTTGCCTTTTCAATTAATATTGTATAACACAAACCCTTTTCTATACAATACCGCCCATTATGAAAAAACACGGACTAAAATTTATAATTATTCATCCACGGAATGTAGCTATCCAAATTTGCATAACACTATCCACATATCGGTATATTGTGAATAACAGGAGCAAATTATTAACATTTTCAACACATTTATTCACATATCGTTTCAAGGAGTTGAAAGCCGTAAATCTGAATATTATACAGTTTTTAAACGGCAAAACAGTATGATGATACCCTGTTCTACAAATTTGCTTTTTTGCTTGCAATCGGATAAATAAAATATTATAATATAGGTTACAGTCTTGTTTCAAAAAGGTAACAGACTGACAGAGTTAAAGAGAATAAAGAAATAAAAATAGAAACAAAACATTTCAGAGGGAGAAATATATATGAGAATAGTTGTTCTTGCAGGCGGACTGAGCACAGAGCGTGAAGTTTCAATTTCATCAGGCACACTTGTTGCCGAGGCTCTCAGAAGCAAGGGACACGAGGTTGTTTTGCTTGATGTATTTATGGGCTATGAGGAAAACATCTGTGACATTGACGCACTTTTTAAGCAGAACTACAGCTTTACCGACGGAAATTCAATCGGTGACGATGTTGAAAATACAATCACAAATATCAAAGAGGCAAAGGAAAATCGACTTGACAAAACATCACGCTATATCGGCAGAAATGTAATTGAAATCTGCGCCGAGGCAGACATCACCTTCCTTGCACTTCACGGCGGTGAGGGTGAAAACGGTCAGTTACAGGCAACGCTTGATTTGTTCGGAATCAAGTACACAGGTTCGGGATATCTCGGTTCTGCGCTTGCAATGAACAAAGGTCTTACAAAGAGCGTGTTTATGCAGAAGAATATCAACACTCCGTCAGGTGAACTTTACAAGAACGAAAAGGACGCTCTTGCATGGAATATGTTCCCGTGCATCGTTAAGCCATGCTCGGGCGGTTCAAGCGTAGGCGTTTCAAAGGTTGAGAATGCAGATCAGTATAAAAAGGCTGTTAAAGAGGCTCTCAAATATGAGGACGAAATTGTTGTTGAGCAGTTCGTAACAGGCAGAGAATTTTCCGTCGGTCTTATCGGCGGCAAGGCACTTCCGCCGATTGAGATTGCTCCTAAGTCGGGAATGTACGATTATGCCGCAAAATATCAGGCAGGCGCAACAGTTGAAACCTGTCCGGCAGACATTGACGAAGAAACCGACAAAAAGCTCCGTGATGCCGCAACAGAGGCATACGAGGCACTTCACCTTGAAAGCTATGCACGAATCGACTTCCTTCTTGACAAGGGCGGTTTTACATACTGCCTCGAGGCAAACACTCTCCCCGGCATGACTCCCACAAGCCTTCTTCCTCAGGAGGCGGCTGTTGAGGGTATAAGCTATCCCGATTTGTGTGAAAAGATTATTGAAATTTCACTTGCAAAATATCCAGAAGAAAAATCTGATTTTTAATAAGAGGTTAGTATGAAAGACTTTACTCTTGCCGAAATCGCAAAGGCTTGCAACGGCGAATATGTCGGCGATGAATCGCTTAAAAACACAAAAATAACCTCTGTTGAGCGTGACAGCCGACAGGTGAAGAACGGAAGTCTGTTTCTTGCCATAAAGGGCGAGCGTGTTGACGGTCATGATTTTATCGAAAAATGCTTTGCACAGGGCGCTGTGTGTGCATTGTGCGAGAAAGCTCCCGAAAATGCGACAAAGCCTTGCATTGTCGTTCCATCAACACTTGATGCCGTTAAGAAAATCGGCAGGGCATACAGAGAAAAATTCGATATTCCCGTTATCGGAATTTCGGGCAGTGTCGGAAAAACCTCTACAAAAGAAATGCTCTATGCCGTTCTTTCACAGAAGTTCAAGACCCACAAAACACAAGGCAATCTCAATAACGAGCTCGGTGTTCCGTTAACGCTTCTTTCAATGCCCGAGGATACCGAGGCGGCTGTTATAGAAATGGGTATTTCCGATTTCGGTGAAATGACAAGACTTTCCGAAATGGTTCAGCCCACAATCTGCGTGCTTACAATCATCGGCGAATGTCATCTTGAAAATCTCGGTGACCGTGACGGTGTTCTCAAGGCTAAAACAGAAATGTTCAAAAATGCCCGTGAAAATGCAGATTTTATTCTCAACGGCGATGACGATAAGCTTTCAACCGTTAAGACCGTAAACGGCAAAAAGCCTGTTTTCTTCGGACTTGACGCAAAGAACGATTTTTACGCAAAGAATATAAAAAACAGCGGTGACGGCAAGGTTCTTGCAACACTCTGTTTTGACAATAATAATATTGATGTTGAAATTCCCGCGATTGGTACATATATGGTGACGAATGCTCTTGCGGCTGCTGCCGCAGGCAAGCTTCTCGGACTTACCGATGAAGAAATTGCAAACGGTGTCGCCTCGTACAAAACAGTAGGCAGTCGTGCCAATGTTATCAATACAGGCAAAATCAAAATCATTGACGATTGCTACAACGCAAATCCGACATCCGTCAGAGCATCTCTTGACACACTTTCCAACCTTGACGGCAGAAAGGTTGCAATCCTCGGCGATATGAAGGAGCTCGGAAGTGAGGAGTTGAAACTTCACTTTGACACGGGTGTTTATGCAAAATCAAAGGATATCGGTACGGTTATAACCGTAGGCGAGCTTGCAAAGGAGCTTGCAAAAGGTGCAGACGGCAAAGCGTTTGACACAATCGAAGATGCAAAACCCGAAATTCTTAAAACAATTAAAAGCGGAGATGTTGTGCTTGTTAAGGCATCACATTCAATGCAGTTTGAAAACATTGTTGAGTTTCTCAAACAGAATTTTTGATTTACCACAAAAAAATGTTGACAAATCAAAAATACAGTCATATAATTGTCTTATAAAGAAAAAACCTGTGAGCAAGAATAGTAGGTTTTTCCAAAGCTTTCAGAGAGTCAGCGGTTGGTGTAAGCTGACAGCAGAGGACTTGCCGAATGGACTTGTGAGGGCGGGCCGAAAGCCTTTTGGCAAGTAGTTTCCGACGGAGCTCAACCGTTAAAGTGAGAGGCATATGTTAGTATGCTGTTAAAGCGGGCGTTTATCGTCAATTTGGGTGGTACCGCAGAAGTTGATTTTTCAAGACTTTTGTCCCTTGTGGGGACAAAGGTCTTTTTTGTTTATGTTTAAAACTTTTACCAAAGAAAGGTTGGTGTACGATGATTAAACCGTCTTACGATGAGGTGCTGAACCTCAAGGACAATTACAGCGTTATTCCGATTTACAAGGAAATCTACGCTGACGCATTCACCCCGATTAACCTGCTCAGAAAAATTGCAGGAAAATCCGACAAATTCTTTCTTCTTGAAAGTATCGAGGGCGGTGAAAAGTGGGCAAGGTATTCATTCATCGGATTCAACCCCAAGGCAAGGCTTTCGTACAAAAACGGAACTCTCACAGTTACGGGCGAGGGTGCAAGAGTTGTTAAAACAGCAAAGCCGTATGACGCTCTCCGTGAGTATCTTGCCGATTACAAAACTCCGCATTTCAAAGACATTCCGCCGTTCACAGGCGGTCTTGTCGGCTATTTCGGTTACGCAATGATTTCTGTTGCAGAGCCTGTTTTAAAGCTCAAAAGAGGAGATACAAACGATTTTGATATGATGCTTTTCGACAAGATTATAGCCTACGATCATCTTAAAGAAAAACTCATTATCATTGTTAATATGAAAACAAACGACACCAAGGAGCAGTATGCACTTGCCAAAAAGGATATTGCAGAGATAATTTCGACAATCACATCTCCCGAATCCCTTCCAAAGCTTGAGAGTGACGGGAATGTTGAATTTACAAGCACATATTCAAAAGAAGAATTCTGCAAAATGGTTGAGAAAACCAAGGAGTACATCTTTGACGGCGACATCTTCCAATGTGTTGTTTCAAGAAGATTTGAGGCGGATTACAAAAATTCCCTCATCAATGCATACAGAGTGCTGAGAAGTACAAACCCGTCACCTTATATGGTTTATATGTCAATTGACGGTGACGAGATTATAAGCACCTCTCCCGAAACACTTGTAAAGCTTCAGAACGGAGTGCTTAACACATTCCCGATTGCAGGTTCTCGTCCGAGAGGTAAAACAGAGACAGAGGACAATGCCCTTGCAGACGAGCTTATTCACGATGAGAAGGAGCTTGCAGAGCATAATATGCTCGTTGACCTCGGACGAAACGACATCGGAAAAATCTCCGAATTCAATTCGGTTAAGGTTACAAAATATCAGGAGGTTCTCCGCTATTCAAAGATAATGCACATTTGCAGTGAGGTTGAGGGCAAGCTCAAGGACGGACTTGACGCTTTTGACGCAATCGAATCACTCCTCCCTGCCGGCACACTTTCGGGTGCTCCGAAAATCAGAGCCTGTGAAATCATTGAAGAGCTTGAAAGAACTCCCCGAGGTATATACGGCGGAGCACTCGGATATGTTGATTTCAACGGCAACCTCGACACCTGTATCGCTATCAGGATGGCGGTCAAGAAAAATGACAAGGTTTATGTTCAGGCAGGTGCAGGCATTGTAGCCGACAGCGTTCCCGAAAGCGAATACGAGGAAACCTACAACAAGGCTCTTGCTGTTATGAATGCAGTTAAAAATGCAGGGGAGGTAAACGCTTTATGATACTTTTTATTGATAACTACGACAGCTTTACCTACAATCTTGTACAGTTCTGCGGCAGCGTAAATCCCGATATCAAGGTTGTAAGAAACGATGAAATAACAGTTGACGAAATCAAAAAGCTTGCTCCCTCCCACATCATCCTTTCGCCCGGCCCCGGCTATCCGAAAGATGCCGGAATATGTGAGGAGGTTATAAAGGAGCTTGCAGGACAGTTTCCGATTCTCGGTATCTGCCTCGGTCATCAGGCAATATGCGAGGTTTACGGTGCAACAATCGCCCACGCAATAAAGCTTATGCACGGCAAAAAGAGCGATATCATTGTTGACACGGACAAGAAAATTTTTAACGGACTTCCAAAGGTTGTTGATGGTGCAAGGTATCATTCGTTGATTGCGAAAAGAGATACGGTTCCCGACACACTCGAGGTAATCGCAGAAGACCGTGACGGCGAGGTTATGGGAGTTAAGCACAAGGATTTTGAGCTTTACGGATTGCAGTTCCACCCTGAATCAATTCTCACCTCACACGGTATGGAAATGATAAAGAATTTTATTACACTTTGCAAATAACACGGAAAGGATTGAAGTTTTATGATTAAAGAGGCAATAAAAAAGTTGGTTGCAGGCAATGACCTCACTTTTGATGAGGCGGCACAGGTTATGGACGAAATGTTCTCAGGCACAGCAACGCAGTCGCAGATGGCGGCATATCTCACAGCCTTGAGAATCAAGGGTGAAACAATTGACGAAATTACCGCAAGCGCACAGGTTATGAGAGAAAAAGCACTCCACATCAAGCCTAACCGTGATGTACTCGATATCGTCGGCACAGGCGGCGACGGTACAGGCACATTCAATATTTCAACAACAGCGGCATTTATAATTGCCGCCGCAGGAATCCCCGTTGCAAAGCACGGCAACCGTTCAATGTCAAGCAAAAGCGGTTCGGCAGACTGTCTTGAACAGCTCGGAATCAACATCAACATCACTCCCGAAAAGAGCGAAGAGGTTCTTAACAAAGCAGGCATCTGCTTTATGTTTGCACAGGGCTACCATTCATCAATGAAGTATGTAGGTCCTGTCCGTAAGGAAATCGGAATCAGGAACATTTTCAATGTTCTCGGACCTCTCACAAACCCTGCAGGCGCAGACCTTCAGGTAACGGGTGTGTATTCTGAGGCTCTTGTTGAGCCGATTGCACAGGTTTTCTCAAACCTCGGTGTTAAGAAAGGCTATGTTTTCTACGGCATGGACGGCATGGACGAGGTTACTCTCACAACAACAACAAAGGTGTGTGAGATTGACAACGGCAAGTTCAACACATTTATTCTCAATCCCGAAGATTACGGTCTTAAACTTTGTGCACCCGAGGATCTTGCAGGCGGTGACGGCAAAGAAAATGCTGAAATTACAAAAGAAATTCTCAGCGGTGAAATTAAGGACGCAAAGCGTGATATCGTTGTTCTCAATGCCGCACTCGGACTTTGCACAGGCGGCAAGGCAGATTCAATTCAGGACGGCATAAAGCTTGCAAACGAAATTATCGACAGCGGCAAGGCTTATGCAAAGATTGAAGAATTTGCAAAGGCTTCCAACGAATAAAGGTGACACAATGATACTTGAAACAATTGCAGATGCAAACAGAGTAAGATATGAAGAAATCGAAAAGCAAGTTCCGCTTGAAGTGATAAAGCAAAAAGCACTTTCAATGGAAACAGACAATGAATTTCCGTTTGAAAAGGCGCTTGCGGGCAAGGACATTTCATTTATATGCGAGGTCAAAAAAGCGTCCCCGTCAAAGGGAATTATCGCAGAGGATTTTCCCTATGTTCAGATTGCCAAGGATTATGAAAATGCAGGTGCAAGCGCAATTTCCGTTCTGACAGAACCGAAGTGGTTCAAGGGCGAAAATGCTTTTCTTGAAGAGATTTCAAAGAATGTAAGTATTCCGCTTTTGAGAAAAGATTTCACAGTTTGTGAATATCAGATTTATGAGGCAAAGACAATCGGTGCGTCAGCCGTACTGCTTATCTGCTCACTTCTTGACACGGACACAATCAGAAGATGGATTAAGCTTTGCGACTCTCTCGGACTTTCGGCACTTGTTGAGGCTCACACAGCCGATGAGGTGTATTCCGCAATTGCCGCAGGAGCAAGAGTTATCGGTGTAAACAACCGAAATCTTCGTGACTTCACGGTGGACATAAATAACTGCACAAAGCTCCGTAAGCTTGTTCCAGACAACATTATTTTTGTTGCCGAAAGCGGAATTAAAACACGGGATGACATCAAGGTGCTTGAAAACGCAGGAGTAAACGCAGTTCTCATAGGTGAAACTCTTATGAGAAATCCCGACAAAAAAGCCGCACTTGACGAGCTGTCGGGCAGAGAATAAAAAATTGATTTATAAGCCGTGTGCAAAGCACACCAATGAAAATGTAGGGGCGGTCATCGGCCGCCCGCCGTGTGCAAAGCACACCAATGATATAAAAGTAATTAAGGGGAATCAAGATGACAAAAGGAAAATTCGGTATTCACGGCGGACAGTTCGTTCCCGAAACGCTGATGAATGCAATTAATGAATTTGAAGAGGCATACAACAGGTACAAGGACGATCCCGAGTTTGTTGCAGAACTCGACACACTTATGCGTGAATACGCAGGCAGACCGTCACTTCTCTATTATGCCGAAAAAATGACAAAAGACCTCGGCGGTGCAAAGATTTATCTCAAGCGTGAGGACTTGAACCACACAGGTTCACACAAGCTTAACAACTGCCTCGGTCAGTGCCTTCTTGCAAAGAGAATGGGCAAAACAAGAGTTATTGCCGAAACAGGCGCAGGTCAGCACGGTGTTGCAACGGCAACCGTAGCCGCACTTTTAGGACTTGAATGTGAAATCTTTATGGGCAAAGAGGACACAATCCGTCAGGCTCTCAATGTTTACAGAATGAAACTTCTCGGTGCAAAGGTCAATGCCGTTGAAACAGGCACAATGACTCTTAAAGATGCCGTAAACGAGGCAATGCGTGAATGGACAAACAGAGTTTCCGATACACACTATGTTCTCGGCTCGGTAATGGGACCGCACCCGTTCCCGACTGTTGTCCGTGATTTTCAAAGCGTAATCGGCAAGGAAATCAAGTCACAGATGCTTGAAAAGGAAGGCAGACTTCCCGATGTTGTTATGGCTTGCGTAGGCGGCGGAAGCAACGCAATGGGCGCTTTCTATGAGTTTATCAAGGATGAAAATGTAAAGCTTATCGGCTGTGAGGCAGCAGGCCTCGGCGCAGATACTCCAAAGACTGCCGCTACAATCGCAACAGGCACACTCGGCATCTTCCACGGCATGAAGTCGTACTTCTGTCAGAACGAATACGGTCAGATTGCTCCCGTATATTCAATTTCGGCAGGTCTTGACTACCCCGGTATCGGTCCCGAACACGCAAATCTTGCCGACACGGGCAGAGCAAGCTATGTTCCCGTTACAGACGAAGAGGCTGTAAACGCATTTGAATACCTTTCAAGAACAGAGGGTATTATCCCCGCAATTGAAAGCGCACACGCAGTTGCACATTGTATAAAAATTGCCCCGACAATGGACAAAGACAAGATTATCGTAGTCAACCTTTCGGGCAGAGGCGACAAGGATGTTGCGGCTATCGCAAGATACAGAGGGGAGGATCTCCATGATTGATATTAAATCTGCATTCCAAAACGGCAAGGCGTTCATCCCGTTTGTAACAGCGGGTGATCCCGATCTTGAAACAACAGAAAAGCTTCTTATTGAAATGAGCAAAAACGGTGCCGATATCATCGAAATCGGTATTCCGTTTTCAGACCCGATTGCCGAGGGTGTTGTAATTCAGGAGGCTGACCTCCGTTCTCTTTCGGCAGGCACAACAACAGATAAAATCTTTGATATGGTAAAGCGTATCCGTCCGCAGATTGACGCCGTTCTTGCCGTTATGACCTATATGAATCCGATTTTCGTATATGGTACGGAAAGGTTTATGGCAAAGTGTCAGGAGTGCGGAATCTCCGCAGTTATCGTTCCCGACACACCGTATGAAGAAAAGCACGAGCTTACCGATTACAGCGGAAAATACGGCATTGATGTAATTTCTCTCATCGCTCCTACATCTCACGAGAGAATCAAGATGATTGCAAAAGAGGCAGAGGGCTTTGTTTACTGCGTTTCATCAATGGGTGTTACAGGCGTAAGAAGTGAAATCACAACCGATGTAGGCGAAATGGTAAGACTTGTTAAGTCTGTAAAGGATATTCCGTGTGCAATCGGTTTCGGCATTTCAACTCCGGAGCAGGCAAAGAAAATGAGCGAAAGTGCAGACGGTGTTATCGTTGGTTCTGCAATCGTGAAAATTATTGCAAAGTACGGCAAAGACAGCATTAAGCCTGTTTGCGACTATGTTAAAAGTATGAAGGAAGCGATTTCGTGAGTACACTCGAAGAACTTCAAAGCGTAATTGACAAAAGCAAAAGAATAGTATTTTTCGGCGGTGCGGGAGTTTCGACAGAAAGCGGAATTCCCGACTTCCGAAGTGTTGACGGTCTGTACAATCAAAAGTACGATTATCCGCCCGAGCAGATTCTCAGCCACACATTTTTTGTTCACAAAACAAGCGAGTTCTTCCGCTTTTACCGTGACAAAATGCTCTGCCTTGACAAAAAGCCGAACAAGGCGCACTATAAGCTTGCAGAGCTTGAAAAGGCGGGAAAGCTTTCGGCTGTTGTCACCCAAAACATTGACGGACTTCATCAGGCGGCAGGCAGTAAGCGTGTTTATGAGCTGCACGGAAGTGTTCTTCGCAACTACTGCACAAAGTGCGGCAGGTTCTATGACGCAGAATTTATCAAGAAATCTGCCGATGTCCCCAAATGTACTTGCGGAGGTATCATAAAACCCGATGTTGTGCTTTATGAAGAGGGACTTGACGACAGCACGGTAACGGGTGCGGTCAACGCAATTTCAAAGGCTGACACGCTGATTATTGCCGGCACAAGCCTCACGGTCTATCCGGCGGCCGGGTTTATTCGCTATTTCGGCGGCGATAATCTTGTGCTTATCAACCGTGATCCCACCCCAATGGACAAGAACGCAAATCTTGTGTTCCATGAAAAAGTTGGAGAATTGCTTGACAAAATTACCGTAAACATATAAAATTTATGCGGCGGGGAAATTTCTGTTATTTTTCTGTTACAGCATATAGATAAATGAAAAAATCAATACACAAGATGTTGTTGCGGAACAGAGAAAACCGATAAAATCCGCATGAAATCCAACTTTTTTTGTAAAAAGACTTGATTTTTGCACATTCTTGTGCTATCATAATTCCTATATGACCGATACTTTAAGGAGGTGGGACAATGCCAAACATCAAATCTGCTAAAAAGCGTGTTAAAGTTATTGCTACAAAGACTGCTCGTAACAAGGCTACAAAATCTGCTCTCAGAACAGCTGTAAAGAAGGCTTATTACGCAGTTGACACTAACGCTGACAACAAAACAGAGGCAGTTCGTCTTGCTATTAAGAAAATTGACCAGGCAGCAGCTAAGGGTATTCTTCACAAGAACACTGCAGCAAGAAGCAAATCATCACTTGCTAAAAGACTTAACGCATCAGCATAAGTGCAATAAATCTTACAGGCTTAAAAGCAGAGAATATTCTCTGCTTTTTTATTTTGTTCTGTTGACATTTTTGTAAAAACTGTTAGAATATAAATAAAGATACGGCAGATACTACTGCCATACGAGCATACAAAATTTGGAGGCGACAGAATATGAAAAATCATAAGTGCAGATGGGCTTTAATTATCGGTGTCATCTCTGCAGTTGCAGCTCTTTCTGCTGCTCTCACAGCATTCTTTATCGTTAAGGATAAGCAGAAAAAAGATGACGAGGAGCTTATGGAATACCTCGACAGCTCAATTGAGTAATTATTGAGTAAATCTTAAAAGCCGAATGCGGACCGTTCATTTTTTGGGCGGTCCGTTTTTATGAAACTTCATTTTATTTTCGTGGTGATTTTATGATACGGGAAGAACTTGACCGACTTCTCTGTGACGCCAAAAGCAACGCAGAACTCAAAGAAAAACTTCTGAAAACCGAACAGAGCGAAAATCCGATTGATAACTTCTGTTCCCTCTGCCGGTCGCACGGGTACAAAATCAATGCAGGCGAACTTTTTGCACTCGGACTTGACGAAAGCGACACCAAGCTTCGCAGTGTGAACGGCGGCGGAGTGAACGCAATTGACGGCTGGGACGATGCCTACGAGCAATTTATTCTTACATTGAAATGGACATGACTATGAAACACTACTTCCCGAAATACTGCGAAAAATTCAGATGCATTGCGAACCTCTGTCCCGACAGCTGTTGCAGGGACTGGGATGTTGTTGTCGATGATACAAGCTTTGATTTTTATAATACAGTCAAAGGCGAGTTTGGCGACAGGCTCAGGTCGCTTATGACAATTGACGAGGACGGCGACAGAATTTTCATCAGGCAAGGTGAAAATTGCCCGTTCTGGAACAGCGATATGCTGTGCGACATTTACATCAACCTCGGCGAAAATCACCTTTGTCACACCTGTAAGGAATTTCCGAGAATCACTCAGGACTACACCGTTTTTTGTGAACATACGCTCTCGTTTGCCTGTCCCGAGGCGGCAAGGCTTATGCTTGAATCGGATTTTGACACAGGCTTTGCAACCGATATTCCGCAGGACTTACAGACCGATTACAGCACAACCGAGATGAATTTTCTGCTCTCTGCAAGAAAACACACTTTTGAAATTCTCTCAGACTGCAAAATGTCCTTGCCCGAAAGATTGTGCAGACTTCTTGCCTTTAACGAGCGTGTGCAGAATATGCTTGACGATGAAATTTTTGATATCACGGCTATGCCGACAGATGAATATAAAAAGCAAAGCTGCAAAGATGCGTCATTCATTTTTGATTTGCACAAAACCCTTGATATTATGAGTAATGATTGGCTATGTGAGCTTGAAGCAACCGCCGATTTTGCAAAAAATAATACGCTGTCAAGTCGTTTTGACAGACCGCTTACCGCCTATCTTGACTACTATGTCCGCAGATATTACCTTTCTGCAATCGACAGTTTTAATGTCATATCCACAATCAAGCGAATGGTCTGTGCATACATAGTGACCGCTTATGAACTCGAAAGGCTTGAAAATCCGACTCAAACCGAAATTGCGAAAATTCTGCAGGGATATTCAAAAGAGGTCGAACATTCCTATGAAAACGGCGAACTCCTCGAAGATGAATTTATCTTCAATCCACTTTTTTCAACCGACAATTTAATAGGCATTTTATAAATAAATCCCGAACACATTTTACTGTGTTCGGGATTTATTGCTTATTCTTTATTTTCGTCAGAATTCTTTTTGTTTCGTTTTTTCACGGAAACAATGTCGAGTTCAAACCAGAATGTACTGCCTTTGCCGAGTGTACTGCGAACGCCGTATCTTGCTTTGTGGCTGTCAAGAATACCCTTGACTATTGACAAGCCGAGTCCCGTGCCGATAACGCCACGCTTATGCTCCTTGTCAACCTTGTAGTAACGATCCCAGATGTATTCAAGCTTTTCGGGAGGAATGCCGTCACCGTGATCTGTTACCTCAATGAGAACCTTTTTGCCGTTTACCTTTTGCGTTACAATAACAGTTTTGTCTTCACCGACATAATTGACTGCATTGTTCACAAGATTATAGATTACCTGTGAAATTTTCAGTTCATCGGCAAAAATGTAAACATCTTCGTCACTCTCAAACAGAATGTTGTATCCGTCCTGTTCCTTGAGCTTTGCATACCTTGTGAAAATATTCTTGATGCTGTCGGTAAGACAGAATTCAGATTTTTCAGGTTGAATTGTACCCGATTGAATCTTTGAGAGGTCAAGCAAATCGTTGACAAGTGTTGAAAGCCTTGTTGCCTCGTCAATAATAATCTGAATATTTTCGGGAGTGTTTTCACCGGGCAGGTCACGCATAACCTCGCCGTAGCCCGTAATCATTGTCAGCGGTGTTCTCAAATCGTGTGAGATGTTGGCAATAAGTTCTTTTTGCAACTTTTCGGTTGCGGCAAGCTCCGTTTTTGCGTAGTTCAGCGTTTCGTTGAGTTCCTCAACCTCAAGATATCCTCTTGCGTTAAAGTCAACATCATAGTTTTTCTTTGCAAGCTCCTTTGCCGCCGTGTTTGTCTTAGAAATCGGTTTCGCAATTCTGTAGCTTGCGTAAAGCGAAATTATAACGGCAAGAAGCACAAACACAACCGAAACGATTGCAAGCTGGTCACGGACGATTTCAACCGTGTTAGTCAGCGGTGTGATTGACGATGTTACAATCAAAAAGCATTCGCTGCCGTCCTGCAGATTGATAATGTCGGTGTAAACCATATTTTGAACATTTTTATCGGGAGCGGAAGCATACCGAACAGTATTCCTCTCGGCTGTGTCGGACGAGGAATATTCATTAAAAAACTGTCGCTCAAACTTGCCTTTAATGCTGTCCTCTTTGTAGTTGCTTGTGATGAACATATAATGTCCGTCATTTTCCTCTGCCAGCTTGTAGTATGAATAGACATCGTGATACTGAAAATTCAGGTTTGAAACGGGGTTGTCATATTCGCAACAATACTTCAATGTGAAAAGAGAAGTTGAATCGTAAACATATACCGAAAGTGAATTGTAGCTTGCAACATTTTCAATTGTTCCGAGAGCGTTTTTGTTTTCTTCAATCGACTTTGAAATAACCTGTGCGTTCTTTTCAACCTGTGAAGATTTTGTAGCTGTGTAGAACGATTCAAGAAAAAAGGTCTGGAACACCCACAACACGATCACAATTGCAAATCCGAACAGAAGAAAATAGCATAACAGCTTAAAATTCAACGGCAGATAATGGCGGTCAAATCGTTTGTTAGATTGTTTCAAAACGGTAACCCACCCCTCGAAGCGTTACAATGCATCTGCTGTATTCGCCAAGGCTCTTTCTGAGAAGCTTAATGTGTGTGTCAAGCGTTCTTTCGTCACCGAAGAAGTCGTAGCCCCAGACCTCGCTTATAAGCTTTTCACGGGTGAGTGCAAGTCCTTTGTTCTTTACCATATAGAAAAAGAGTTCGTATTCCTTTGGCGTCATCTCAATTCTTTTACCGTCAATTGTAACAATTCTGGCTGAGAAGTCAACCGAAAGACCTTCGTATGTAAATACATCCTTCTTCACATTCTCTTCGTTCTGAGCGCCTTGTGAACGCTTGATTACGGCATTAACACGCATCATAAGCTCCTTTGGCGAGAACGGCTTAACAACATAGTCGTCACTGCCAAGCTCAAAGCCGTGAATTTTATCGTACTCCTCGCCTCTTGCCGAAAGCATAATGATAGGTGTTTTCTTGAATTTTCTGATTTCCCTGCAAGCGGAAAAGCCGTCAAGCTCAGGCATCATAACATCCATTATGATAAGGTCAAAGTCCTCTTTACGGCAAATTTCAATTGCCTGCATACCGTCAACGGCTTCTTCAACCTCAAAACCCTCAAATTCGGCATATTTTCTGATAATCTGTCTGATTCTTGCCTCATCGTCAACAACAAGTATCCTGCTCATTTTTGTACGCCCCTTTTATTAAAATTATAAGCGTCGGTTAAGACGCAGTGTATTCCGACTGTTACTCTATCATCCGAATGTGATAAAATTATGTTAATTTTCAATTTTGTTGGTGAAGTATCGTACGGCGAGCCGCCGTACCCCATTCGTGTAGATAGTTTGCAGTATTAAAAACATATTATGCCCGAGCATAGTATAGTTTTTTGTTTGTGCAATTCTGTAGGGGCGTTCATTGGACGCCCGCACGGCGAGCCGCCGTACCCTATTCGTGAAGATAGTATGATATTAAAAACACATATTATGCCCGAGCGTAGTATAGTTTTTTTGTTTGTGCAATTCTGTAGGGGCGTTCATTGGACGCCCGCAAGTAACGGCACAAACTTTGTGATTGCTTAAAAATTCATAAATGAAACAATGTTGTTGTTATAATGTAGGGGAGAACCGTGTTCTCCCGTTCGTGTGCAACGCACACGATTGCACGCAATGCGTGCAAAAGCGAACACACAATTTTCATCACATCAAAAGTTATGTGAATAAGCAAACAGTATCATCAATGCGGGCGTCCAATGAACGCCCCTACGGGTTTGCGACATTTTATTTTAAATTGATTATACCACATTTCATTTATTATTGAAATACCGTTGAAAATAAATTATAATGTATAGTGTTAAAATTTGGTGCTAAATTCATATTAAGGAGTTCGGATATGGAAATAAGAAAAATCAAGGCGCAGACGGTATGCGATACGGTTAAAAAGCTGTTTACCGACTGCAACTATTTTATCGGCAAAGACATTATGTGTGCCCTTGAAACCGCAAGGGATAACGAAAGCTCGCCTGTAGGCAAAAGTGTACTTTCACAGATTATCGAAAACGATAAAATTGCGGCTCGTGAAGAAGTTCCGCTTTGTCAGGATACGGGTATGGCTGTCCTTTTTGTTGAATACGGTGACAGGGTTGTTATTGAGGACGGCAGTTTTGATGAGGCTGTCAACGAGGGCGTTCGCAGAGCCTATATTGACGGCTACCTTCGCAAGAGTGTAGTAAATGATCCTGTTTTCGACAGAATCAATACAAAGGATAACACTCCTGCAATTATCCACACAAAAATCGTCAGCGGAAATCAGATTAAAATTACCGCCGGCGGTAAGGGCTTCGGCAGTGAAAATATGTCACAGATAAAAATGCTTACCCCGTCAAAGGGCATTGAGGGCGTTAAGCAGTTTATTCTTGATACTGTTTTTCAGGCAGGTCCAAATCCCTGTCCTCCTATGGTTGTCGGTGTCGGAATCGGCGGTACTTTTGAAAGAGCCGCCCAGCTTGCAAAAAAAGCAACCTTCCGTCCGATTGATTCCAAAAATGAAGATGAACGCTATGCACAGCTTGAGGACGAGCTCCTTACCGAAATCAATAAAATGGGATTCGGTCCTGCAGGACTTGGCGGCAATACAACCGCAATCGGCGTGAATATCGAAACTTCACCCACACACATTGCAGGAATGCCTGTTGCGGTCAACATCTGTTGCCATGCCGCAAGACACGCAAGTGCAACGATCTGAGGAGGAAAAGCTGTGGAAAAGAAAATTACACTTCCGATTACGGACGAAGATATTAAAAATCTTAAAGCAGGCGACAGCGTTCTGCTCACGGGTTCAATCATCACAGGCAGAGATGCCGCACACAAAAGACTTTATGAATTGATTCAGAAGGGCGAAAAACTTCCCGTTGACATCAAAGGCGAGCTTATCTATTATGTTGGTCCTGCTCCTGCAAAGCCCGGTTATGCAGTAGGCCCTGCAGGTCCGACATCAAGCTATCGTATGGATAAGTACGCTCCGTCACTGCTTGACCTCGGACTCAAAGGAATGATAGGCAAAGGCGCAAGAAATAAAGAAGTTGTCGATGCGATTGTTCGCAACAAGGGCGTGTATCTTGTAGCAATCGGCGGTGCGGCGGCACTTATCGCCAAGAGCATCAAGAGCGAGGAGATTCTTTGCTACGAAGATTTAGGCACAGAGGCTGTTCGCAGATATGAGGTTGAAGATTTCCCGTGCATAGTTGCAATCGACAGCAACGGCAACAATGTCTACGAAACCGAACCGCCAAAATACAGGGTGAAACAATCGGCAATATAAAATTTTATATAAATAAAAACGGTCGGGCGACAATGCTTGCATTTGGCAAACTGTCATCCGACCGTGAATTTTATTAAACTGTTTCTGCAAAGACAGACGGCTGTTAATTAAGCACTTACTTTGCACAGCTTGCAATCGCCGATTTCTATAGCTCTTTCGAGGGTGTCGGTAAAATGTGTGACTTCTTCGGGAATATCGCAGTAGAGATACTGCTCGTTCACGGCAAAATCTTCCGCCTCTCTCGACTGAACACACACTTCATACATTCCGTTCGGGTGCTTATAGACCTCGTAACGAAACATTCTGTCATCTGTGTACATATCGTAAATCACATAGTCACGCATTTTATCACTTCCTCTCAATATATTTTTGTTGCGAATTGCAAACAGTACTTGGTTACTTCGTTTCTAAAAACTCCTGTACTCTTTCAAAAAGGTACGGCTGAATTGCAGGATATGTCAAATTTTTTGGTATATCGTCAAAAAGATTAATCTTTTCAATTTCAAGTGGCGGCAGTTCTCCAAAACTGCGAATTTCCGCAAAATAGAGCATTCCGTAATCCGTGAATGAATAGATGCACACGGGATAGATGTCGAAATCTTTTGCACCCGTTTCTTCCCAAAGTTCACGCTTTGCGGTTGTTTCAATATCTTCGCTGTCCTCACGGTGACCGCCCGGAATTTCATATGTATCACGCTCTTTGTGCTTGCAGAAAACCCATTTTCCGTTGTATCTCGCACAAATTACGGCGTATTTCAACGGCTTGTCTGCGTTGAGGTCGAAAAATTTAACTTTCATAGCTAATCCTTTTAATCAAAATATCTTACAAGCGAGATCACCTTGCCGAGCAAAGCGACTTCGTCTACTATAATCGGTTCAAAATTATCGTTTTCAGGCTGAAGTCTGAAGTGACCGTTTTCTTTGTAAAAACGCTTTACGGTCGCCTCGTCACCGACAAGAGCAACAACGATTTCGCCGTTCTCCGCAACAGGTGTGCGGTGAACAATTAAAATATCGTCAGGGAAAATGCCTGCGTTAATCATACTTTCGCCCTGAACACGCAGAGCAAAAAGCTCTCTGCCCCTTTTTAAGCTGTCGGGAACAGGTACATAACATTCAATATTCTCAACGGCAAGAATCGGATAACCTGCCGCAACTCTGCCCAAAACGGGAACATCGGTGTTTTTCTCCATGCCGTTAATCTGAATACAACGGTTCACGCCGTGTTCTCGTGAAATAAGACCTTTTTCTTCAAGTGCCTTGAGGTGGTGGTGAACGGTTGATGTTGAACTCAGTCCCGTTTCTTCGCAGATTTCACGAACTGACGGAACTCTGCCCTCGCCTGCACATTCCTTTAGATAATCGAAAATTTTCTGTTGGCTTTTGCTTAAAGGTTTCATATCGCAACGCCCCTTGTTTGTAATTACAGTATGATTGTACCATATATTTTCAGAAAAATCAAACATTTGTTTTATGTTTTTGAAAAAATTTTTTATTTCGTCGAATAAATAAAGAAATTATTTGAGTTTCGATTGATTAACAGAAAAAACAGATGCTTTTCATTCCGATTTCAAAAAGGGTTCACACAGTTTTCATATTTGCATTGTTTAATATAAGCGTACTCAGAAAGACGGAACCGCATCCGTCAGAGTATAATTGTTCTACCCTCCTCAATGCGAGTCTGAACAAAGACTCGTAATTGTACCCCTCATTTTTTAAAGAACATAAGAAAGCACCGGGTCGCCGCAAGCCCGGTGCTTTCGTCGTTTAGGGACAAATTAATTGCAACACTGCGGCGGTGAACAATTACAAAGCCACGCTCGGGCATAATAGTTTTTTAAATATTGCAAACTATCTGCACGAACTAAAATAAACACGAACCTGACAATTACAAAGTCACGCTCGGGCATAATAGTTTTTAATATTGCAAACTATCTACACGAACTAAAATAAACACGAACGAAAATAAACATAAACTAAAAAATTGAATTATCATCTGCACTATGATACAATATATATAGTAAAGTGAGGTGCTTGTATGCTTGAGAACAAACTCGGATTGACTTCTTCTGCGGAGCTTGCTCGTGAAGAGGAGCGAATCAGTAAGAAAAAGGCGGCAATGCTTTTTGAAAATCACATTCTTGACAACCTTGAAAGCGGAAAGTTTTCAACATTACAGACAATCCACAAGTACCTTTTTGATGAAATCTACGATTTTGCGGGAAAGTTGAGAACCGTAAACATTGCAAAGGGCAATTTCAGATTTGCACCTTTGATGTACATTGAATCAGCTTTGAAAAACATTGATGAAATGCCACAGAGCAATTTTGATGAGATTATAGAAAAGTATGTCGAAATGAACATTGCACACCCATTCAGAGATGGCAACGGTCGTAGTGCACGAATCTGGCTTGACCATATGTTGAAAACAGAAATCGGCAAGGTTATCGACTGGAGCAAGGTTGACAAGGAAGATTATCTGCTTGCAATGGAGCGCAGTCCCATACGGGATATCGAGATAAAATATGTTCTGAAAAACGCATTGACCGATGAAATTGACAGCCGTGAGGTGTACATGAAAGGCATTGACCACAGCTATTATTATGAGGGCTACACAGCGTTTAAAGCGGACGAACTTTAGTAAAATTGAAAGTTGACGGCGAGCCGCCGTTCCCAGTCCGAGAAGATAGTTTTGATAGGGGCAAGAGTAAAATGCCCGAATGAAAATGTTTATTGAAAATTGTGCAGACAATAACAATGCCACGCTCGGGCATAATTGGTTTTTAAACATTGCAAACTATCTACACGAACGAAAAAATATGAAAATAAAAATAATGGACAGCAGAAATAAAATCTGCTGTCCGATTTGTTTTTTATACATATATAGTTATTTTCGTTTTCTTATAAACCAATATATCAAACCAAGCGCAACGAGGAAACCGCCGAGGATGCAACGGAAGATGATATTAAGCGTACCCTCAAACATCGGGTAGCCTGCAAAGGTTCGCAGTCCGTACCATACGGTCATGAAGATAAAAAACACAGCCATTAAAACTGCAAGCAAGCCCTGATGTTCGTGGCGATATTTGATTCCTACGATAATCATTAATATTGCAAGAGCCGCCCAAAGCCATACATACATATTCTGAAGAAATTCGCCCATAAAATTCACCCTTAAACATTACTGATAAGTAGATTATAGAGTATCCTCGGCACAATGTCAAACCGTGTTATGTGAAGATTTTCTGAAAACGAAAAATTTTTTCAAAAACGCTTGACTTTTACTGACTTTGGTATTATATTATGAGTATAGCAATTAGCACTCACCTATTGAGAGTGCTAAAACAGCAAAAACCGACACGAAATGAGGTGAACGGTATGGAGCTGGCTGAAAGGAAAAAGAAAATATTATCGGCAGTAATTGAAAGCTATATCAACACAGGCGAGCCGATTGGTTCAAAAGCGTTGATTAACGAAACGGGACTTGAGGTTTCATCGGCAACGGTGCGAAATGACCTTGCAGACCTTACAAATAAAGGCTACTTGGTTCAGCCGCACACCTCGGCAGGACGAATTCCAACGCTACAGGGCTACAGATACTACATCGACAATCTGATGAAAATTACCCCCGTAACCCAAGGCGGACGGGAATATGTTGAATCCGAGCTTTACAAAAGCGCAGATTCCCCCGAGAGTATTCTCAAAGAGGCAAGCGGTGTTATTTCAAGGCTGACAGGCTGCACGGCGGTAACAACAACACCTTCGGGTGAGGAAAGCAGAATCCACAGAATAAGATTTGTTCAGACGGGTTCGCACACGGCAATGGCTGTTGTGATTGCCTCAAACGGAATCATAAAAACAAAGCTGTTTCGTTGCGATTTCCTTTTGAATCCCGAACTTTTGACCGTGTTTGACAAGGCATTTAACGAAATCTTTTCGGGAATGAAGCTTTCATCGGTCAACCGACCGTTCATACAGACAGCGGCGGCAAGGCTCGGTGAACTTTCAATGTTTACCCCGGGAGTGCTTGTGGCAATTATGGAGGCTTGTGAAACGGCAAAGGAAGTCAGCGTTTATCTCAGCGGTGTGACAAAGCCGTTGTTTATGTCCGATGTCAATTTTCTTAACGCACGAAATGTTATGGAGTTTTTGAACAACAGACACGACCTTGCGGAAATGCTTGAAAATCTTCCGCTTGACACCTCCGTCAGCATAGGCGGCGAAAACAGCAGAACAGAGCTTGCAGGGAGTGCGGTAATCTCCACACGATACCGACTTGACGGCAACCCGTCAGGTGTGCTTGCGGTGATAGCACCCGTGAGAACGGACTACGCAAGAGCAATTTCAATTCTTGAATGTGTGTCCGAAAGCGTTAGCACTCTTATTGATGAGCTGATAGAAATATGATAAATAAAAATCCTTGAAGGAGGATAAAGATGACTAAGAAAAAATCCGAGAAAACCGAAGAAAAAAAGGTTTCCGAAGAAACAGTCGCAGAAGAAACTGAGACTGAAAATACCGAAGAGCCTGCAAAGGATGAAAATGCGGATAAAATCAAGGCTCTTGAAGATGAGCTTTCGGCACAGAAGGATAAGTATATGCGACTTGCCGCCGAGTACGACAATTACCGTAAAAGAACGGCAAACGAAAAGCTTTCAATCTATGACGATGCAACTTCAAAGGCTTGTATCGAGCTTCTTCCCGTTGCAGACAGCGTAACGCTTGCTCTTGCAAATTTGAAAGATGCCGATCCCGATATCATCAAGGGTATTGAGCTTATTTCAAATCAGCTTGCAAAGAGCTTTGAAAAGCTAAAGATTGAGTCCTACGGCAAAGCAGGCGATGCATTCGATCCGAACTTGCACAATGCGGTTTCAAAGATTGAGGACGAAAACCTCGGTGCCGACACAATCGCAGCCGTTTATCAGACGGGTTACAAAATCGGTGACAAAATTATCCGTCACGCAATGGTACAGGTTGCCAACTGTGACTGATTTCATATATAAATATTCAGCAGAAAACACACAAACAAAAACAATTAAAAATTCAATTGGAGGAATTTATCATGGCTAAGACAATAGGTATAGATTTAGGTACAACAAACTCATGCGTAGCAGTTATCGAAGGCGGCGAGCCTGTAGTTATCGCTAACGCAGAAGGCGCAAGAACAACTCCGTCTGTTGTTGCTTTTTCAAAAGACGGTGAAAGAATGGTTGGTCAGGTTGCCAAGCGTCAGGCTATCACAAACCCTGACAGAACAGTTGCATCAATCAAGAGAGAGATGGGTACTGCTCACAAGGTAACAATTGACGGCAAGAGCTACACTCCACAGGAGATTTCAGCAATGATTCTTCAGAAGCTCAAGTCAGATGCAGAGGCTTACCTCGGTGAAACAGTTACACAGGCAGTTATCACAGTTCCTGCATACTTCACAGACGCACAGCGTCAGGCTACAAAGGATGCCGGCAAGATTGCAGGTCTTGATGTTAAGAGAATCATCAACGAGCCTACAGCAGCCGCTCTTTCATACGGTGTAGATAAGGAAAAAGACCAGAAGGTTATGGTATATGACCTCGGCGGCGGTACATTCGATGTATCTATCATCGAAATGGGCGACGGTGTTCAGGAAGTACTTGCAACAGCAGGTAACAACCGTCTCGGCGGTGATGACTTCGATAAGAGAATCATCGACTGGATGGTTGCATCATTCAAGACAGAAACAGGCATTGACCTTTCACAGGATAAGGTTGCAATGCAGAGATTAAAAGAGGCTGCCGAGAAGTCAAAGATTGAACTTTCAGGTGTTACAACTTCTAACATCAACCTCCCGTTTATCACAGCAGACCAGACAGGTCCTAAGCACCTTGACCTTACTCTTACAAGAGCAAAGTTTGACGAACTCACATCAGACCTCGTAGAAGCTACAATGGGTCCTGTAAGATCGGCTCTTCAGGATTCAGGTCTTCAGATTGGTCAGATTGACAAGGTTCTTATGGTTGGCGGTTCTTCCAGAATCCCTGCTGTTCAGGACGCTGTTAAGAAGCTCATCGGAAAAGAGCCGTTCAAGGGCATCAACCCTGATGAATGTGTTGCTATCGGCGCAGCTATTCAGGCAGGCGTACTCGGCGGCGAAGTTGAAGGACTTCTCCTCCTCGATGTAACTCCGCTTTCACTCGGTGTCGAAACAATGGGCGGTGTTATGACAAAGATTATCGACAGAAACACAACAATCCCAACAAAGAAGAGCCAGATTTTCTCAACTGCCGCTGATAATCAGACACAGGTTGAAATCAATGTTCTTCAGGGTGAGCGTGAATTTGCCCGTGACAACAAGCAGCTCGGTCTTTTCGCTCTCACAGGCATTGCTCCTGCAATGCGTGGTATTCCGCAGATTGAAGTAACATTTGATATTGATGCTAACGGTATCGTTAATGTATCTGCAAAAGACCTCGGTACAGGCAAAGAGCAGAAGATTACAATCAGTAACTCAACTTCAATGAGCAAGGAAGATATCGACAAGGCTGTTAAGGAAGCTGAACAGTTTGCCGCAGAGGACAAAAAGCGCCGTGAGGCAGTTGACGCTAAGAACGAGGCTGAAAACATTGTTTATCAGGCAGAAAAGCTCGTCAGCGAAAGCGGTGACAAGATTCCCGAGAATGACAAGAACGCAATCAACACAAAGGTTGCAGCTCTTAAAGAGGCTATCTCAAAGGACGATGCCGCACTCATCGGCACAGCTAAGGAAGACCTCCAGAAGACTCTTAACGATGCTGCCGCTAAGCTTTATCAGCAGGCTGCTCCGCAGGGCGGTGCTCCCGATATGAACGGTGCTCAGCCAAACGGCGGTAATCCTACAGGCAACAACGGCGGAGATCCTAATGTATATGACGCTGATTTCACCGATGTTGACGATAACAAGTAATTTATGTTAGAATAACATATAGTCAAAGGAGCTGTTATATGGCGGCTCCTTTTGGCTGTATAAGACGATAACCGGCTTGCAATATTGCGTGATTTCGGTATTTTGACAAAGGTGAGAGTAATATGGCAGACAAAAGAGACTACTACGAGGTGCTTGGCGTTCAAAAGGGCGCAAGCGACGATGAAATAAAAAAGGCATACAGAGCCTGTGCCAAAAAATATCACCCGGATTTGCATCCCGGCGATAAAGAATGCGAGGAAAAATTCAAGGAAGTAAACGAGGCTTATGAAGTTCTTTCCGACTCCGATAAAAAGGCTCGTTACGACCAGTTCGGTCACGCAGGCGTTGATCCCAACTACGGTGCAGGTGCAGGCGGATCAGGAAGTCCGTTCGGTCAGGGTATTGATATTGACGATATCTTCTCAAGCTTTTTCGGCGGATTCGGCGGCAGACGCTCCAACAATGCAAACGCTCCTATGCGTGGCAGTGATATTGAAACTACGGTTTACATTTCATTTGAAGAGGCGGCAAAGGGCTGCAAGCAGACAATCAACTATTCATGCGTAACAACCTGTGACGACTGTCACGGAACAGGCGCTCAGCCCGGCACAAGCCCCAAGACCTGTTCGTCATGCGGCGGTTCGGGCAGGGTAACAATCAACCAGAGAACGCCTTTCGGTGTTGTCCAGACTCAGCGTACCTGTGATGCCTGTCACGGCAGAGGTAAGATTGTTGACAATCCCTGTAAAAAGTGCGGCGGTTCGGGCAAACAGCGCAAGAACAAGACTGTTGATGTAACGATTCCGGCAGGTATCAAGGATCAGCAGATTCTTAATGTAAGCGGCAGAGGTAACTCAGGTACAAACGGCGGTCCTGCAGGCGACCTTCATGTTTATGTAAATGTTCGTCCGCACCCTGTTTTTGAACGCAGAGGTGACGATGTGTGGTGCGAAGTTCCGATAACCTTTACACAGGCGGCTCTCGGAGCAGATGTTGTCGTTCCTACTCTTGACGGCAAGGTTTCCTACACGGTTCGTGAGGGTACACAGCCGGGTGATGTTTTCAGACTCAAGGGTAAGGGTATTCAGCGACTCGGCGGCAGAGGCAGAGGCGACCAGTATGTAAGAGTTACCGTTGAAGTTCCGAAGAATCTTAACGGCAAGCAGAAAGAGCTTATCAAACAGCTTGACGGCGCAACAGGCGACAAGAACTACGCAAAACGCAGAAACTTCTTTGATAAAATCAAGAAGATGTTCAACGAGTAACACAGAATAAATAAGATTTGCGGGGGCATTTGTCCCCACAAATTTTTTATACGGCGTGTCGCCGTTCCTAATTCGAGCAGATAGTTAATAAAATGCAAAATTAATTATGCCCGAGCGTACAATTGTGATTGTCTGAACAATTTATCCGCCACTACATTACAAACAAAAATATCGGCATAAAATGCCCGTGAATCAGAGGTTAAAATGGAATCCTGGACAGAAATAAAAATATCCGTTGACGCAAAGGATATTGACAGAGCAAGTGATATTGCAAATGTCGTAGTTCCCTACGGCATCTATATTGAAGATTACACAAACCTTGAGCAAGAGGTTGAGGACATTGCCCATATTGACCTTATTGACGAGGATTTGCTTGCAAAGGACAGAAACAAGGCTTTTGTTCACATTTATCTTGAACCCGATGTTTCGCCGTCAGAGGCGGTTGCATTCCTTTCGGAACGCTACAATGCGGAGGGTATAAAGCATTCAATTGAACTTCTTGACTGCCTTGAAGAGGATTGGAGAAACAACTGGAAGAAATATTTCAACCCGATTGAAGTCGGTGAAAAACTTCTTATCCGTCCGAGCTGGCGAGATGATTACGATGCCGGCAACCGCAAAGTTCTCAACATTGATCCGGGCCTTGCGTTCGGCACGGGCGGTCATGAAACCACAAGGCTTTGCCTTGAAATGTGCGAAAAGTACCTTAAAACCGGCGATTCTGTTCTTGATGTAGGTTGCGGCAGCGGTATTCTCGGTATTGCAACATTGCTTTTGGGTGCAGACCGTGCCGTCGGTGTTGACATTGACGAAACTGCTGTGAGAACTGCGGCTGAAAACGCAGAAATTAACGGCGTTGCTGACCGTTTTACAGCTATCTGCGGCAGCTTTACCGACAAGGTTGAGGGCAAGTATGACATTGTTCTTGCCAATATTGTTGCCGATGCGATTATGTTTCTCTCAAAGGGCATTAAGGACTTTATGAAGGACGATGCAGTTTACATTATGAGCGGTATCATCGACACTCGTGCCGAGGAAGTCAAGGCATCCGTAAGTCAGTATTTTGACATCATCGAAGAACATCTTGACAACGGATGGGCTTGTTTTGCCGCACGGCGTGCCGCCGTTCCCCGTTCGTGAAGATAGTTTGATTAGGGTTAGTGTTAAGACCTTCCGAGCGGAACTTTTTTAAATTGAAAATGGAAAATTGAAAATTGAAAATTATGGTCGGGCAGCAGGTTTGCATAATGCAAAACATTGTTGCCCGACCGTTTTCTTTATATGGCAGTTATTGTTTATTAGAACACGGTTCTCCCCTACAAAAATAAAACAGCTTCCGAAATCAAAATCGGAAAGCTGTTTTTAATTTACATTAACTTTTTACTTGATTATCTCATATGACAAATTGTTTTCTTTTGCATATGCTTCGGCGACTGAACCTTTTTTGCAATACATTTTAAAGCCCTTGAGCGGAATACTGTCATAATTGTCATCAACATCCATACCAAGACCGCAATTCTCCATTTCATTTACGGAATCGGGAACAGTAACGCTTTTAAGGTTTGGCATAGATGTGAACGCATCGCTTTCAAGAACCTTTACACCGTCGGCAATTTCAAGCTCGTATATATTGTCATTGAAACTGAATGCAAACGAATCCACAACCTTAACGGTTTTCGGGATAACCACTTTAACCTTAAAAGCAAAATATTGCAAATGCTTATTTACTAAGTTCTTTTTCGATTATTTCTGCCGCTTCGTCAAGATAGTTTCCTTCAAAAAATTCAATCTTTCCCTCGTCAACACATTTTGCAAGTTCGGAATCAATCGGAAGCTTTGCAAGCACCTGTGTGTCATATTCCTTTGCAACTTCCTCAATGCGGCTGTCGCCGAAGATGCTGTGTTTCTTTCCGCAATCGGGACACATGAACCAGCTCATATTTTCAACAAGACCTAAAATCGGCACATTCATCATCCTTGCCATTTTAACGGCCTTTTGAACTATCATTGAAACCAGCTCCTGCGGTGACGCAACAATAACAATGCCGTCAATCGGCAGGCTCTGAAATACCGTAAGCGGAACATCGCCTGTTCCGGGAGGCATATCAACAAACATATAGTCAACATTTTCCCAGATTACATCTTTCCAAAACTGCTTTACCGTGCCTGTGATAACCGGCGAACGCCACACCACGGGATCGGTTTCATGTTCAAGAAGAAGGTTTACGGAAATCATCTTGATTCCCGTTTCGGTAACAACGGGGAAAATTCCCTCATCGTTGCCTCTGCATCTCTCATGTACTCCGAATGCCTTTGGAATTGACGGACCTGTGATATCTGCGTCAAGAACAGCCGTGCTTTTACCGAGTCTGTTAAATGTTACTGCGAGCATTGAGGTTACAAGGCTTTTGCCTACTCCGCCCTTGCCCGACACAATGCCGATTACCTTTTTTACACTGCTGTATTTATTAAGTTCTTCGTGCAAATTCTGTTCCTTGCTTTTGCAATCCGAAGAACAGCTTGAACAATCGTGGGTGCAACCCATTTAAAACATCTCCAATTTCATAAATCCATTTTATCAAAAGAAAACAATCAGTTTTCTTCAACATACGGTTCATCGCCGCCGCTCTCGTATGACTGTGTTGGCTGAGTGTCATCCGAAGTCTGTGACGATTCGGTAACACTGATATCACTGCTCTGCTGCGGCTCTGTTTCAGGCTGATACTCTGTCTGCGGTTCAGTTTGAACAGGCGCTTCTGTTTCAGGCTGATATTCAGTCGGCGGTTCATATGTCGGTTCTTCCGTGTAAACGGGAACATAGTTGTCATCTCCGTATTCCGTTGTAGGCTGTACCGTTGTCACCTGTTCCGTTGACGGTGCTGTGGAAGCCTTGTTATCATTTTTCTGTGAACTGCATTGTGTGAATGCAAAAACAACGGCAACAATAAGGCAGATTACCGCCGCAATTGTTAAGATAACCGCCACATTACGGCTTGTTCTCTTTTTCTTTTTAACAACCTTTTTACGCTTTGGGTGTATCGTTGATTTTGTGTAGTAGTTACCAATATCGTCAGATGAAAGGTCATACTGAAAATCCTTTGTAGCCTTTGACACCTGCTCCCCTGTCTGAGAATCAAAATTGTCGCCATAGTCGGGAGTCTGTGTGCGGTCATCTCTTTCCGATGGCATTTTTACGGGAGTTTCCATATCGTCCTCAAAGTCGATTTCCGGCATCTGAACGGCGTCTTCGTCATAATCGCCGACAAATTTTACATCATTGTCAAAGTTATCGCCGTAATCCTCCTGAATATCGGAAGATCTTTCGGGGGCGTTGTTTCTTCTTGCAGGAAACGCAACCTCGTCATCAAAGTTGTCAGGCTCATAATCCTTGTTTCTATTATATTTATTGTTATCGTCCATTATGTAATTCTCCTTTGAAAGAAAAATTTTGAAACAGAAAAATACGGTGCATTTATTCTGCACACCCCGTACCAAAATAATAAATCAGCCGTGACAATTTGTCAACTGAATATTAGCACTGTTAAGTTTAAAAGCATAATTTTTTGCCATATATAAAAAGTACCCGCACAAGCCGTGCAGGTACTCGTCGATTTAAGAAAAATCAGCAGTGAATCAAGCGTCTTCACCGTTATCGGTTTCGTTTGTTGATTCGCTTTCATCCTCGGAAAGTTCTTCTGTTTCAACCTCTTCGGATTCTTCAAATGCAGTATCTTCTGCGTTTTCGTCATCTGCAAGATCAGCCTCAATGCCTCCATGAACAGGGTTGCCTGTTTCTTCTTCAACAGCCTCATCATCGGCAACTTCAAAACCGCTGAGGAATGAGTAAGGAATTCCGTAACCGAGTGCGATACTTGCAAGCGTTACAATAACGCTTAATCCCGAGCCGTTTGCATTTGAAAATACATCATAAAGCGGAAGTCCCGGAGCAAGGGAAGCAACGATTATGTAGAGTGACGGGAGCACCATTACAATAAGTGTAACGAGCGAAAAACGCTTTACCGCCTTGCCGTCACCGACACGGGTTGCATAGAACATCAAAAGACCGAACACAGCATACACAAGAATCGGAATGATTGAACCGAGTGGCTGTGAAAGGGCTGATGCGTACTGTGAGAAGAAGTGTGCGCAAACGATAAATGCGATGATCAGAAATGCAGAGAAAAACAGATTGATTGTATCTCTTTTAGTAGGTTTTTTCATAATATATCCTCCGTACATACGATATTGGTTTAAGTTTAACATTGAAATGTGACAGTTTTGTGAACAAACAATGATATGTACATTAGAATAATGTAAACAAGGCGTAAAAAACGCAATCGCCTTTTGTTTGACAAAATCTGTAAGGGAGTTTATCATAAATCATAAAGGGATTATGCAACTGATTTTTACATAAAGTGTAAAATCAGGTTGGTAGAAATTGCGTTACATATGAAATATACTTAACTCAGGAGGTATGAAAAGTATGATTGGTATGAATTTGAAGTATCTTCGGAAAAAGTACGGATATTCACAGGAGGACCTTGCGGAGAGGCTAGAGGTGTCAAGACAGTCTGTTGCAAAGTGGGAAAACGAGGAATCTCTTCCCGATGTCGAAAAATGCGTGACGATGGCGCAGATTTTTGAAACTACGGTAGAAATGCTTCTTGTGTGTCCTTTTTACGAGGAAGAATCTGACGGACTCACTCCCGACGGTGACGGAAAGTACATTTTCGGCATTGTTAAGGTCAGCGAAAGAGGACAGATTACACTCCCTAAACACGCCAGAAAGGTGTTCGGAATTGAGGCAGGCGACAGACTTCTGGTTCTCGGTGACGAGAAAAAAGGCATGGCACTTGCAAAAATAAAAAATCCCTTTGATAAGTTAATAAAGTAAAATTTGAATTGAATCCCTTTTATCCTGAATTGAGGAGAAAATATGTACGCAATAAAAACAGAAAAACTTACAAAAAAATATAAGGAAAAAACGGCTGTATCAAACCTTGACCTTAAAATCAACGAGGGCGAAATGTACGGCTTGCTCGGAGTCAACGGTGCAGGAAAAACAACAACAATGAAAAGGCTGTCGGCGGAATCTGCGGTGCATTGCTCACAAACCTTTCGGCATGGTTTTCAAACATTTGGTTCGATACTGCAATGGTCGGCGGTTGGTTCAAAAACCTTGCAAACGCACTTCCGTTTGCCCATGCCGTAAACGCCGCAAGGGATGCAATTTCGGGCAACTATTCGGACATTATGCCCGAACTTATCTCCGTCTGCGGATATGCGGTTGTGTTGCTTGTTCTGGCTGTGGTCGTCTTTTCCGTTATGATGAAAAGGAATAAATAATTGATGAATCCAAACGGTAAAGCCTTGTTAAAAGGAAACAAAAGATATTATCTTCTCGACTCTCTGCGTGGAATTTCAACCGTCAGTATGGTTGCGTTTCACTTATGCTACGATATTTTTATGATGTACGGACTTAACACAAGCTGGTACTTTTATCCCATGACTGCGGTCTGGGAACGCAGTATCTGCGTAATGTTCATACTGCTTTCGGGAATGTGCCTTAACTTTTCGGGAAACGGCATAAAAAGAGGTGTTCTTTTGAATCTTGCGGGCTTTGCCGTTACCTGCGTTACCGTGATTGCCGAACCGAATCAGGCGGTATGGTTCGGTGTACTGAATCTGATAGGCTGTTCAATGATGATTGTTTCCGTTCTTTCGGATAACCTCAAAAAAATAAGCCCCCTGTCGGGAGCGTTGATTTCACTTTTGTTGTATGCGGTTTCGTATGATTTGCAAAAAGGCTGTGTCGGATTTTTCGGGCTGGATATCGTAAAATTGCCCGATTTTCTCTATTCGTGTAAGTACCTTGCATTTCTGGGATTTCCCTCGTCCGACTTTGTGTCGGCAGACTATTTCCCGATTATTCCGTGGATTTTCCTCTTTACGGCAGGCTTTTATCTTTGGAATTTCATCGCACAAAAAAATCTTGCAAAATATTTTGAATTCAAAATTCCGCTGTTTGACAAAATCGGCAAATACAGCCTGTGGATTTATCTTGTCCACCAGCCTGTTATTATGGGTGTTTTGATGTTGATAATGTGACTTTGCCGATTGAAAGTTATAAACAAAAAAATAATGTCGGAGGTGTACCGCCGACATTATTTTTTTATTTTAAATTATTTCCGATTGTGCTGCTAAGCCTTCGGATGCTGCAAAGGATTCTTTTCTGTCAAACACACCGCAGAGCCACATATATGAAACTGTTGAAAAGGCAATGCTTACAAAGCCAAACCAGATGCTGTTCACACCGATAAAAACGCTCGGAACGCAGGCAAGGACAACACCTATATGATAGCTTGCAAGCGTAAGCCAATAGAATTTAGCCTTTTTCTTCATATCCTTGTCCTTGTCAATAATACCCGTGAATGTTGAAACCGTTGCAACACGGAGATTGTTTGTCGAGAAAATCGGAGATGTAACATAACTTCCGGCTGTTCTGAATGAATTCCACAAAACAGGAGTTACGAACAGAATCGGCAGAAGTGCAAGGTAGTTGTTTGAAATATTCGGAAAAATTCCGATAATTAGAAGTGCAACCGCACTTGCAATAAGGCTGACGGTTTTGGTTTCAAGCTTAATAAAACGGTCGGCAATTACAAAGAAAACATTGCCGAGAATATATGTAAGGAGAGCGATGACGATAAACACAACACCCTCAAAATCACCCGTAAAAATTTTGCTGACAAGGTGAATCATATTTGCTGTCTGTGCGTTACCGAACACATCACAGTGATTGTAAATTGCATATCCGCCCATAAATCCGCCCAGAGAGCTGACTGCAAAATGCAGAATATGCTGTTTTTGTTCTCTTGTCATTTTAAAGACTTCCTTTTTCGCCATAAAACGTGTAATTGCTTAACATAATTATACACCTGCAATTCTGATTTTGCTATTATCCCCCAATGGAATTATACTCCGTTTTGCAATAAAAATTAAGTCACATTGCACAAAACAGCTGTCTTACTGTTGTGCAATGTGACTTTTTTGCTTTTTATGAAGTTTTAAAGAATCAAACTGTCATCAAACTTTTTCAGGCATTTCATCTGCCATACATTCAACAAGAACAGCCTTCTGAGCGTGAAGACGGTTTTCTGCCTCCTCAAAGATTTCATTTGCGTGTTCTTCAAATACATCTGCAGTAATCTCTTCGCCACGGTGTGCAGGGAGACAATGGAGAACCATACAATCCTTGTTTGTAACAGCCATAAGCTCCTTGTTAACCTGATAGCCTGCAAATGCTGCCTCACGGATTTTCTTTTCTTCTTCCTGTCCCATTGATGCCCATACATCTGTATAAACAATATCGGCATTCTTAGCAGCCTCAAGCGGATCTGTTACGATTTCAAACTTGCCGTTACCGTACTTTTCACCGAACTCGATAATATGCTTAGGCGGCATATAATCCTTTGGACAGGCGGCAGAGAAGCTCATGCCTGTGCTGAGTGCGCCGACGATGAGCGAGTTCATCATGTTGTTGCCGTCACCGATAAAGCACATCTTGAGTCCTTCAAGCTTGCCCTTGAATTCACGAATTGTCATAAGGTCTGCGAGAACCTGACATGGGTGACAATAGTCTGTAAGACCGTTGATAATCGGGATTGAACCGTACTCTGCAAGAGCCTCAACTTCTTTCTGCTCAAAGGTACGAATCATAATACCGTCAAGAAAACGGGAAAGAACACGGGCTGTGTCCTCGACAGGCTCGCCTCTGCCAATCTGAAGGTCATTTGATGAGAGGAAAAGCGGATAACCGCCGAGCTGTGTCATACCAACCTCAAATGAAACACGGGTACGGGTGCTTGACTTTTCAAAAATCATACCAAGAGACTTGCCCTTGAGAATTTTATGCTCAATGCCGTGTTTCTGCTCATATTTAAGCTGATCGGCAAGGTTAAGTGTGTTGATAATTTCTTCTGTTGACCAATCCTCAAGTTTAAGTAAGTGTTTCATTAGTTGTTCTCCTTTATTGTTTTTTCGAGTATATTAATCGCCTCGTCAATTTCATTGTAATCAATAACAAGCGGTGGGAGCATACGGAGCAAATCTTTTGCCGTGATAATAAGCAAGCCGTTTTCAACGCATTTGATTGCAATGTCGTGTGCATCGCCCTTTTCAAGCTCAATACCAATCATAAGTCCCATTCTGCGAACGCTCTTTACGCCGTCAATTTTTGTGAGCTTGTCCTCAAAATACTGACCTTTTTTCTCAACCTCGGCAAGAAATTCGTCATTTGCAACTGTGTCAAGAACATAGTTTGCACCTGCACAAACAACAGGGTTTGCGCCGAATGTTGTGCCGTGAGTTGACGGTGACATAACATCCTTGAGCTTTTCACCGCACATACAAACACCGATAGGAAGTCCGCCGCCGAGCCCCTTTGCAACCGTCATAAGGTCGGGGAGGATACCGTAATTCTGATGAGCAAACAGCTTGCCTGTTCTGCCTACGCCTGTCTGAACCTCATCGACAATAACGAGAATATCGTTGTCGTTGCAATACTTAACAAGTTCTTTTACATATTCGGGATCGAGGATATTTACACCGCCCTCGCCCTGAATGAGTTCAAGCATTACTGCGCAGGTTTTGTCCGAAACAACTGCTTTCAGAGCGTCCATATCGTCTGCGTCTGCATACTTAAAGCCCTCTGTAAACGGGAAGAAATAGTTATGAAAAACATCCTGACCTGTTGCGGCAAGAGTTGTAACAGTTCTGCCGTGGAAGGAATTGTTAAGCGTTACGATTTCATTTCTGCCCTCGCCGTACTTGTCAAAGCTGTACTTACGGGCAATTTTGATTGCACATTCGTTAGCCTCTGCACCGCTGTTGCCAAAGCAGACCTTTGAAAGACCTGTAAGTGTGCAAAGCTTTTCGGCAAGGTCACTTGCCTGTGAACAGTAAAAATAGTTTGACATATGCTGAATTGTGCCTGCCTGCTTTGAAACAGCCTCAACCCAACCGTCATTGCAATAGCCAAGGCTGTTTACACCGATACCCGATGAAACATCAATGTACTTTTTGCCGTTTTCGTCATATGCGGTAACGCCTTTTGCACTTTTGAGAGCAACATCGTAGCGACCGTATGTGTGCATAATATATTTTAAATCTTTCTCTTTTGTAGTCAAGTTAGCCACACCCTTTCATATTTTATCGTTGCTGAAGGAGTAAACAAAAACATCCTCACGCTTTTCAAAGCCGAAATCACGCCAGAAGCTTTGACCTGTTTCGTTGTTCTGATAACAGAAAATGTGAGTTTTGTCGATGCCTTGTTCACGGATTTTTTGGATAGCGGTCTGTGCAAGAGCGTGACCGATTTTCTTTCGTCTGAATTCGGGCAGAACAGCCATATGGTGGATAAATCCCCGTCTGCCGTCATGACCTGCAAGCACGGTTCCGACAATTTTTCCGTCAACCACGGCAACCTGACTCATACCGGCGTTGTGCTTGAGATAACGCTCCATCTGATCTCTTTCATCTGCCTTAGAGAGCGCACGCTTTGTGGTAATCTGCCACATCTCATAGACCTCGTCATAGTCGTCAATTGTCATTTCTCGTATAATCATTGCACCCTCCGAAATCTAATCTGTAGGGGCGAACCGCATCCGCCCGTGGGAGCACATGGTGCTCCCCTACAAACAATACACTGCTTTTATCAAATAAAAATTTTAAGTTAAACAGAAAGTTTTGTTTAGCGAGCGACCAATGACCGCCTCTACTGTTTTTACAAATCAGCAAAACAGCAATGCTAATCAATAAAACATTGTACCGATGCCTTCATCGCTGAAAAGCTCGAGCAGAATTGAATGTTCGATTCTGCCGTCAATGATATGGGCACGGTTTACACCGCTGCGGACTGCCTCAACACAGCAATCAATCTTGGGAATCATACCGCCGCTGATGATGCCGTCACGCTTGAGCATAGGAACTTCGCTGACATTGACAACGGGGATGAGTGAATCCTCATCGTGAACATCACGGAGAAGTCCTCTGATATCTGTCATAAGAATGAGCTTTTTTGCGCCGATTTTAGCGGCAATCTGCGATGCCGCAATGTCTGCGTTAATATTGTATACATTGCCGTCATAACCGCCTGCAACGGTTGAAACAATCGGAATATAACTGCTTGCAAGAGCGTTGTTGAGCGGTTCGGGGTTAACCTCCTTAATCTCGCCCACATAGCCGAGGTCTGCGCCTGTAACAAGCTTTTCAGCCATGAGCATTCTGCCGTCAAGACCGCAAAGTCCCATAGCCTTACCGCCGTGACTGCCGAGGAGCTGAACAAGGCTCTTGTTGACCTTGCCTGCAAGCACCATCTGAACAATGTCGATAGTTTCCTTGTCGGTCACTCTCATACCGTTGATAAACTTGCTTTCCTTGCCAACGGCTTTGAGCATTGCATTGATTTCGGGTCCGCCGCCGTGAACAAGCACAACATTGACTCCGACAAGCTGCATAAGAACGAGGTCGCTCATAACTGCCGCTTTAAGTTCTTCGTTTATCATAGCGTTTCCGCCGTATTTTACAACAATTGTTTCGCCCGAATATTTCTTGATATAGGGCATTGCCTGTATAAGTACCTTGGCTCTCTTTGAAACATCCATTTTCTTCAATCCTTTATGTAGTTGATTTCCGCTCACACAATCAAATCGCATATTATGTGCGGTAGTCACCGTTGATTTTTACATAATCATAGGTAAGGTCGCAACCGTAAGCCTCGGCAGATGCATTGCCGTCACCTAATTTCACGAGAATTTCAATTTCGTCCTCAAGCAAAATCTCCTTAGCCTTGTCCTCATCAAACACAAGACCGTTGCCGTCCTTGCAAACAAGGATTTCACCCTTTGCTGATTTATATGAAACATCAATTTTTTTAACATCCGTTTCGGCACCGCTGTAGCCGATTGCGCAGAGGATTCTTCCGCAGTTTGCGTCAGCCCCGAACATTGCCGCCTTTACAAGACTTGAACAGATGATGCTCTTTGAAATAATCTTTGCGCTTTTATCGTCTTTTGCACCGTCAACCTTGCAGATAAGGAGTTTTGTTGCACCTTCACCGTCTTTTGCAAGCTTCTTTGCAACCTTTTTGAATGCGTCTGTAAGAACGGCTGTAAAGGTTTTGTAATCGTCGTTCTTTTCTGTGATTTCCTTGTTGCCTGCATAACCAGATGCCATAATTGCAAGGGTATCGTTTGTTGAGGTATCACCGTCAACGCTTACCATATTATAGCTGACATCAGCGGCTTCGATAAGTGCGGACTTGAGCATTTCGGAAGAAATTGCCGCATCGGTTGTTACAAAGGAAAGGGTTGTACCCATGTTAATATGAATCATACCGCTGCCCTTAGCAATACCGCCGATTGTAACCTTTTTGCCGTCAAGAACCGTTTCAACAGCCCACTGCTTTTTCACGGTGTCGGTTGTCATAATTGCCTCTGCGGCAGAGATTCCGCCGTCCTTTGAAAGCGTGCCTTTGAGCTTTTCAATTCCGCTTGCAATGGGTTCAATCGGGAGAGGCTGACCGATGACACCTGTTGATGCAACGATTACATCGTTTTCGTCAACACCGAGAGCGTCTGCGGCAAGACTGCACATTTTCTCAGCCTTTTCATAGCCGTCAGGGTTACAGGCATTTGCATTGCCTGAATTTACGACAACAGCCTGAGCCGTACCGTTTTCAAGGTGTTTTTTAGTAACATATATAGTGTCGGACTTTACAAGGTTCTTTGTAAAGATAGCCGCACTGTTGCAAACCTTGTCGCAGTAAATGAGCGCAAGGTCTTTTTTAGTTGTGTTAGATGCTTTGACTCCGGCACAAATTCCGTTGGCTGTAAAGCCCTTTGCGGAAGTGACCGAGCCGTTTTCAATATACTTGATTTCCATAGATATTCACCCTTAAAATGCAGGCGGAACGATTACCAAACCTGTTTTTTCGTCAAGTCCGAAGATGATGTTCATATTCTGAATAGCCTGACCTGCGGCACCCTTGACCATGTTGTCGATTGCGGCACAGGCAACGAGCTTGTTGGCTCTCTTATCGTGATGAATTGAAACATCACAGAAGTTAGAATATTTGATATTGTGAATGTCGGCACATTTGCCGTCATCAAGAAGTCTTACAAAAAATTCGTCCTTGTAAAAGTCCTCATAAGCCTTTCTGATTTGTTCAAAGGTTACACCGTCTTTGATGTCGGCATAAACAGTTGCGAGAATGCCACGGTTTACGGGGAGAAGGTGCGGAACAAAGGTGATAATAACCTTTTCGCCCGAAAGCTTTGAAAGAGTCTGCTCAATTTCTGGAGTGTGGCGGTGGCTTGCAACCTTATAAGCATGGAATCCTTCGTTAAGTTCGGGATAGTGGTTGCCCTGATTTGGCTTTCTGCCGGCACCCGTAACACCGCTTTTGCAGTCGCAAATGATGCCCTTTGTGCTGACAAGTCCGTTTACAATTGCAGGAGCAATTGCGAGCGGTGAACAGGTTGTGTAACAACCCGGGTTTGCAACAAGCTTTTTGCCCTTGATTTTATCTCTGAAAAATTCAGGAAGTCCGTAAACTGCCTGTTCGTGAAGTTTTTTATCGAGAAAAGTTCCACCGTACCATTCGGTGTATTCTTCTTCGCTTTCAAGGCGGAAGTCAGCGCCGAGGTCAATAAATGCCTTGCCCGCATCAATGCACTTTGCGGCAAGCTCCTGTGAAAGACCGTGTGGAAGAGCGGCAAAGATAACATCGCTCTTTTCAACAACGGCGTCCTGATTTTCACAAACCATATCATTCAAAAATGTATAAGACGGATAAACATCGCTCAGCTTGTCACCCTCAAAGGAAACAGAGCTGATTGCCGAAATTTCAGCCTCGGGATGAGCGGTAAGAAGTCTTACAAGCTCTGCACCTGCATAGCCGGTTGCACCGACAATACCTGCTTTTATTTTCATTGCTATCACCTAATCTATTGTAAATTTATATATTGTTCCTATTGCTTAAAAACATTCTGACAAAACATAAAGTTTCCTCAATACCACGGATTTGCACACACAATTTCAATATTACGCTCGGGCAGAATATGCTTTTAATACTGCAAACTTTCTACACGAACCGGGAACGGCGGCTCGCCGTACTTTATATCTCTGTCAATTCATATTGACTTTTATTTGCATATACTATATAATAAGGCTACAGGGAAAACCGTTTAAAGCGGTTGACCTACTTTGTCTGGTGTAATAACCGTCCGAAAGTAGAGCGTCGGGCGGTTATTTTTTTATGTTTTTAATGACTTCTGCAAGTGCTACGAGTAAAATTACGAGTAATACCGTTTCAGTCATACATATCACCCCCATTCATTTGGGAGTGTCAACCGCCTTAACTTCCCTGCAACCCCAACAAACCCGAAAATCGGGTTTATCGGCATTGAGTTTTCTTATTTATTAAATTATTTGAAACATTCCGTTAATTCGGAATGTTATTTTATTTTTACAGCTTTTCTGCGATTTCTGCAACACGCTTAGCCTGAGCTTTTACATTTGCCGATGCAGGACCGCCAAATACTGTACGCTCGTTTGTACAGCGTTCAAGTGAAATTGCGCTGTAAACATCATCGTTGAACACATCGCAAACCTTTTTGTATTCGTCCATTGGAAGATTTTCGAGGTCTGTACCGAGTTCAATACATCTTGCAACGAGTTCGCCTGTTGCCTTGTAGGCATCTCTGAACGGAACACCGTTCTTTGTGAGCCAGTCGGCACAGTCTGTTGCGTTGATGAAACCGCCTGCTGCAGCTTTTCTCATATTTTCGGGAATGACACGCATTGTGTCGAGCATGGGAGTAAAGGCTGTGAGGCACATTTTAACCGTGTCGAGTGCGTCAAAGATAGCCTCCTTGTCCTCCTGCATATCCTTGTTGTATGCAAGTGCAGTACCCTTCATAATTGTGAGGAGCGTCATATTGTCACCGAAAACTCTGCCGCTCTTACCACGAACAAGCTCTGCAATATCGGGGTTCTTTTTCTGCGGCATAATTGATGATCCTGTTGAAAAAGCGTCATCGAGTTCAATGAATTTAAATTCCCAACTGCACCACATAATGATTTCCTCTGAAAATCTTGAGAGGTGAACCATTATTATCGAAAGCACCGATGTAAATTCGATGCAGTAATCTCTGTCGGAAACACCGTCAAGAGAGTTGTTTGTAATTCTGTCAAAGCCTAGGAGTTCGGCTGTGATTGTTCTGTCAATCGGATATGTTGTGCCTGCAAGCGCACATGAACCGAGTGGCATTTCGTCCATTCTTTTAAGACAGTCTTCAAGTCTTGAAACATCTCTCAAAAGCATTTCGCCGTAAGCAAGGAGATGATGTCCGAAGGTAATCGGCTGTGCTCTTTGGAGGTGAGTATAGCCGGGCATAACGGTTTCGCTGTACTTTTCAGCCTTGTCGGCAATAACCTTGATAAGACCTACAACGAGATTTTTTACATTGACAACCTCTTTTTTGAGGTAAAGCTTGATGTCAACTGCAACCTGATCGTTACGGCTTCTTGAGGTGTGAAGTCTTTTGCCGTTGTCGCCGATTCTTTTGGTAAGCTCACCCTCGATAAAGGTGTGAATGTCCTCAGCCTCCATATCAATGTGCAGAGTGCCGTTTTCGATATCAGCAAGAATGCCTTTAAGACCTTTTACAATATCGTCTGCCTCTTCTTCTTTAATAATGCCGCATCTGCCAAGCATTGTTGCGTGGGCAATGCTGCCCTCGATGTCTTCTTTATACATTCTGCTGTCGAATGAAATCGAGCTGTTAAAATCGTTAGTGGTTTTTGAAAGCTCCTTTTTGAAGCGTCCTTTCCAAAGCTGCATTATTATTTCTCCTTACATTATGTTTAGCCGTTGTAAAGCACTTTGTTGCTTTTGGTTTTAAATATTTATTTACACCTTGTTATTAATGTTGGGTTAACCTGTAGGGACGTTCATTAGACGCCAGCAAGTAATCGCAGAATATTTTTCAACCGACAAATACCGTAAAAAATAAAAAGGTGTAATAAACACTTATCGGGGCAGAGAAATTCCCTGCCCCTGATTATGTATGCAAATCAAAAATTTAATTATTTGATAAGGCCTTTCTTTGCACGAACCTTGATTGGAAGACCAAAGAGGTTGATGAAGCCTGCACTGTCGTTCTGGTCATAAACCTGATCTTCGTCAAAAGTAGCAATTTCCTCGTCATAGAGTGAATACGGGCTTGTTACGCCTGCATCAATGATGTTACCCTTATAGAGTTTAAGTTTTACATCACCTGTTACATACTCCTGAGTGCTGTCAACGAAAGCTGAGAGAGCCTCACGGAGAGGTGTGTACCACTTGCCGTCATAAACGAGCTCTGCAAAAGCATTTGCAACATTCTGTTTGTAGTGGAGTGTGTCCTTGTCAAGGCAGATTTCCTCAAGCTTTGCGTGAGCAGCATAGAGGATTGTACCGCCCGGAGTTTCATAAACGCCACGAGCCTTCATACCAACAAGACGGTTCTCAACGATATCTGTGATACCGACGCCGTTTCTGCCGCCGATTTTGTTGAGTTCCTTAATGAGTTCAACGCTGTCGATAGCCTCGCCGTTAAGCTTTGTGGGAACACCCTTTTCAAATGTAAGAGTTACATATTCTGCCTTATCGGGAGCCTGCTCAGGTGAAACACCGAGTTCAAGGAAGCCTTCCTTATTGTACATTGGCTCATTTGCAGGATTCTCAAGGTCAAGACCTTCATGGCTCAGGTGCCAGAGATTCTTATCCTTTGAGTAGTTTGTTTCACGGTTAATCTTGAGCGGAATATTGTGCTTTTCAGCATATTCAATCTCATCTTCACGGCTCTTGAATTCCCATGTTCTCCAAGGAGCGATAATCTTCATGTCGGGAGCGTAAGCCTTGATAGCAAGTTCAAAACGAACCTGATCGTTACCCTTGCCTGTACAGCCGTGGCAAATTGCGTCAGCACCTTCGGCCTTTGCAATTTCAACGAGTCTTTTTGCAATGATAGGACGGGCAAAAGATGTGCCAAGGAGGTACTTGCCCTCGTAAACAGCACCTGCTTTTACTGTGGGAATGATATATTCGTCAACAAATTCCTTGTTGAGGTCTTCAATGTAAAGTTTTGATGCGCCTGTTTTGATAGCCTTTTCTTCAAGACCGTCAAGCTCTGTACCCTGACCAACATCACCCGAAACAGCGATAACTTCGCAGTTGTCGTAGTTTTCTTTAAGCCACGGAATGATGATTGAAGTATCAAGACCGCCTGAATATGCAAGAACTACCTTTTTAATCTTATTGTCAGCCATTTTTGATTCCTCCGGAATTTGGAAACACTTTATGTCGGTGTTTCCTTTACTTAATTTTTATTACTCTTACATTATACACTCTGTTTTCAAAAAATCAAGTGTTTTTTGAATAAATATTCAATGTTTTTTCAAATTTGCATTTTGGGGTACAAATTGACCGAAATCTGCTTTGTTTTCGCTGTATTATCGGTGTTTTTGGCGGTTGATATGTCACATTCTCCCCTGAATTTCTGAAAAATGTATATATGCACAAAAAATGAATATTCATTTTATTCACCCATTTGTGCATATTAATACATACATATACATCCATTTTGCATATTTTTCATTTTGTTAAAACCGCTGAAATCACTTCAAAAACCTGTTGACACCGTATGTGATACCATTTATAATATTATTCGGAAATACGAAAACAGACATTAAGACAAATTGTTGAAGGTGAGGCGAAAGATGATGAAAACACTTAACGATTATCTTGCAATGTCATATCGTATGGAAATTGTCGAGGACAAGAACGAGGGCGGTTTTGTTGTATCATTTCCCGAGCTTCCGGGTTGCATAGCCTGCGGTGATACGATTGAATCGGCTGTTGCAAATGCAGAGAACGCTAAAAAAGCCTGGTTTGAAGCCGCCTTTGAAAGCGGAGTTGTAATTCACGAACCCGACAGCCTGGAAGAATATTCGGGACAATTCAAGCTGAGAATCCCGAAAAGTCTGCACCGTTCACTTGCCGAACATTCAAAGAAAGAGGGCATAAGTATGAATCAATACTGTGTCTATCTTCTGGCAAAAAATGATGCAGTCTATTCAAAATAGAATTTTGAAAGCATATTATATAAAACACAATTATTGAAAGGAAGATTCATATGTCAGCATTCAAAGAGATAAATCCGAAAGAGATTGTTGAAAGTCCGTTTAAGCTTATCGGTGATGATTGGGCGCTTGTTACTGCAGGCGACAGAGAAAAATTCAACACAATGACGATAAGCTGGGGCGGTGTAGGCATTATGTGGGGTAAGCCCGTTGTATTCACCTTTATTCGTCCGCAGAGATATACATTTGCGTTTATGGAGAACGGCGACCGCTATACAATGAGCTTTTTTGATGAAAAGTACAGAGATGCCCTCAAATTCTGTGGCTCAAAGAGCGGTAAGGATTATGACAAGGTAAAGGAAACAGGTCTTACTCCTGCATTCACGGAAAACGGCTCTGTATATTTTGAAGAGGCAAAGCTTGTTCTTGAATGCAAAAAAATGTACGCTCAAAGTCTTAATGCCGAAAGCATTACCGACCGTGAAAGCGTTGACAAGTGGTATGACAACGACTTCCATAAAATGTACATCAGCGAAATTACAAAGGTTCTTGTAAAAGTATAATCGGTAATTTTAAATTCATCATGACAAAATGGCAGACAATCACACGGTTGTCTGCCATTTTCTATTTAAAAACCTGTACAAAAAATGCCCCTCACAAAATGTGAGGGGCATTCCTTACTATATCGACTAAACGGAACGATATGTCAATTGCTTTAAAACTTATTAAAAGTTGCTGATGAGGTCTACAACAAACTTCTGAATAGTAGTAGCATCCTTAACTGTGATTGTGCCGTCATGGTCAACATCGGCAGCAGTAAACTGGTCGTTTGTGAATGCAACGAGCTGAGCAACATACCTCTGAACTTCGGTTGCATCTACAACTGTGATGTCGCCGTCCATGTTAACATCACCAAGGGTTACATCGCCGACAAATGCCGTTGATGCGTTTACTGATACTTTTTCAAAGCCTGCAATGCCTGTTACATCGCAAACCTTGCTGTTATTTACAACAGATGCCTGATTAAGCTTGTTGCCCTTTACATAACCTAATGTAAGGTACTGTGTGTCAAGATATACGCTTGCAGTACCTGAACCGATAACCTCAAATGTGAGTGAGATAAATGTATCTCCGTTGTACTGAGTAGGCACCTGTGGGTTAGTAAATACACCCTTAATTACATTGCTGTAAGCATTGTGAATAAGGTTTGACTGTGAAGGCATGATTGTCTGCTTGCCGTCTGCCTTGTTATCAGCCATGTTGAATTTGAGCTTGCTTGAATCATACTTAACAGCCCACTGTCCGTCAACAACGCCCATGTTTGAGTTGAGCTTGTAGAGAACAGTTACCTTCTTGCCGTCAGTGCTTACTGTCTTTGATGCAGAACCAAAGTAATTTGAAGTAGCGTTTACTGTGAGCTTCTGAGCAGGAGCAGTAGTCGGCTCTGTAGCTGTTGTAGGCTGTGTAGGTGCAGTCGGCTGAGTAGCTGTTGTTGGCTGTGTAGCTGTAGTCGGCTGAGTTGAAGTAGTAGGCTGTGTCGGAAGTGTAGGAGATGTTGGAACAAATCCGTTTTCAATGTTGCCGTTCTTCATAGCATATGAATATGTGCCGTTTACACCGTTTCTTGTTGCGTCAACCTTGATTGTGCTTGTTCCCTTGAGAGCTGATGTTGCAACTGTGAATGCACCTGTTACATCGTCTGCAGTAGCAGTATATGTCTTACCGTCAACTGTAACAGTTACCTTTGCAGCGCTGGCTGTAACACCTGATACAACGCTCTTGCCTACAACTGCATATGTGAGTGTTGCAGGAGCAAGTACAAGTGCCTTCTGAGCTGACTTGAGGTCTGCAATCATAGCATTCATATCTTCAGCTGTTGTAGCGTCTTCGCCTGCTTTAATCATAGCCTCGGCTGACTTGAGAACCTTCTGAGCATTTGCCCAGCTCTCTGCTGTGTAGTCTGATGCTGTCATAGCAAGAATCTTTCTTGCTTCTTTCTTGAGTGATTCATAAGGTGAAACAACGATTGGCTTTGATGTAAGCTTGTATGTTGTACAACCTTCGTTTGTAATTTCGATTGTAGCGCCGTCTCTAACGCCTGTGATATCTGCTGTCTGACCTGAACCGCTGCTGAGAATAATGCTTACTTCGTCAACATTATCGAACTTAACAACATAGTTGCCGTCAGAATCTTTTTCTGTAAGAGCAACGCCCGGCCATGCGCCTGTGAGCTTCTGTGTATCATTCCAAGCGTAAATTTTGTAGCTTGCAGATGGGCTGTAAGGCTTGATTGTTACGGAAACAGAACCCTCTGCAGGCTCTGGCTCGCCGCCGCCTCCCTGCTGATTACCGTTGGTTACTGTCTTAACCGATGCGTAGTTGCCGTTCTGAATTTCGAGAACAGCACCGTCATAAAGACCTGTGATATCGCCTGACTGTGAGCCGCTGCCGTTGTTGAGAACAACGCTGAATGACTTGTCAGCTGAAACAGGAAGTGTGAGTTCATATGTGTTTGCCTGACCTGAAACGGCTGCTGCCTTTTGACCCGGCCATGCACCGTTGAGTGCTGTGCTTGCACCTGTCCAAGCGTAAACATTCGGAGCGCCTGCTGTGCTCTTGATTGTAAGCTTTGATGTCTGACTTGCTGTCGAACCGGGAACAGTTGTGCTCTGTGTCGGGCTGGTTGTAGGCTTTTCGTCGTTTTCGCCGAGCTTGAGGAATGTGAATTTAGCCTCTGAGCTTGCCTTGTCGTTTGTAGCCTCAACAGTTACTTCGATTGTATCGTTCTTGTAAGCTGTCTGACCGATTGTGAATGTGTCGCCGTCCTTAACAACAAACTTGTTACCGCCGTCAACAGAAACCTTTGCGCTGTCGCATTCCTTGAGAGAAACAGTAACCTGCTCTGTGCCGTAGAACTTCGGCTCGCCTGTGATTGATACAAGCGGCTGACCGTCAGCATTTTCCATAAGGATTGTGCCGTTTACACCGCTGTTGAAAGTTACCTTACCGTCAGTAACAACTGAAGATGAGTTGTCATAAGTATTGATTACATAGCTGCCGTCTTCCCAAAGAGTTGAAACATCAACAGTTACGCTTGAATTTTTGTTACAGCCGATTACTGCAGCTGCCTGATCTGTTACGCCGTTCTTATCGTATGTACGGCCGAAAGCAACACCGCTTGTAGCTGAGAGCTTAACATTTGCGCCGGCACCGATAGATACGTGCTTGTTACGGAACTGACCAACCTTCTGCCACTGAGCAAGAAGAGTTTTGTCCATGTCGTTCCAGTTCATATCACTTCTGAGTGCGTGACCCGATCCGCCGTAACCGTCAAATGCAACGCCGGGATAGAGAGGACGGTTGGTTTCGTCACCGTAGAAAATCTGAACTCCGCCCGGGAGAAGGAGGAATGCAGCCGCATTGTAAAGCATTGTGTTCTCATCGCCACGGGTAAGTGTTTCATCGTGTGATGACATAAATGAAAGAACGTTAAAGCCTTCCTTTGTGTTGATCTTGTCTGCATAGCCCTGATATGTGTTTGCAACACTACCGCTTGCAAGAGCACCGCCGCCTGTAACTGCGAAGTTAATCATTGAGTCGAAGCCGCCCTCGGAATAGTATGTGTCGTAGCCTACACCGTGATCCCAATGCTCGCCTGTCATCCAGAAATCTTCTTTCCAGTCAGCACCTGCTTTGCCCTTGTTGTTGGATCTCCACTCTCTGAGAGCAGAAACACAAGCCTGCTTGAGCTGGTTCCAAGAAGCCTTATCAACATGCTTTGCAGTATCGCAACGGAAACCGTCAACACCGTACTCCCTAACCCACTCTGAAAGCCAGGTTGAAAGGTAGCCTGTTACTGTGTTTTTGTCACCGTATTTTGCGAGCTTCTGAGCATATGTACCTTCCTGAGTCCACTTTGTTTTGAGGATCGGAGGAATTGTAACATCCTTTGTCTGCTCTGTTCTGAAGTCGGGAAGTCCGCTGAGTGACATTGTAAGATCACCGCCGGCACCCTCTGTATATCCGGGAAGACCGCTGCGGATCCAGTCATTGCTCCACCATTTGCCCCAGTCTTCTTCTGATGTTTTATAGTCAATGTGGTCGTTTACTTCACCTACATCTGTGAGCTTGTATTTGAAGTCTAACGCACCGTCAAGGAGAGTACCGAAGCCGAACTGCTCCATATCTGCAACGGTGTTGTAGCCTGTGTGGTTCATTACGATATCCATGATAACTCTGATACCGTGCTCATGCGCTGTGTCAACAAGAGTTTTGAACTCCTCTTTTGTACCGAAGTTTGCATCGGTTTCGGTATAGTCAAGAACATAGTAGCCGTGATATGAGTAGTGAGCAAAGCCCTTACCTGAATCACAATAGCCGTGAGTCTGCTCATACGGAGCTGAGATCCAAATTGCGTTTACACCGAGGTTATCAAAATAACCCTCTTCAATTGACTGAGTAACACCTGCAAAGTCGCCGCCGTGGAATGTACCGGGGTTTGTATCCCAGCCCTCAAGCGGTTTGCCGTCCTTGTCAAGTGTTCTGCCGTATGAATGGTCATTTGCGGTGTTTCCGTTCTTAAAACGGTCGGTAAGCAGGAAATACACATTGGCATTATCCCATGTAAAGCCGTCATCTTCAACAAGTGAACCTGCGGCAGTTGATGATGCAGATGTGCTGCTGTCATCGGAAACTGTTGCAGCACTTGCCGAACCAAATGCTACGGAAGCACCGGGGAGAGCCATACAAAGTGTCAAAACGGCACTGAGCGCTCTCTTCATACTTCTTTTTTTCATTGTTTGATTACTCCTTTCAAAGCTTTTAAAACGTAGGGTCAAACATCCCTAGACAATTTGATTTTATCACAAAACTCTCACAAAAACTACACATAATCCTTTTATTTTGTAAAAATAGCAAGTTACACAATCTTTACACTGGAATTTTATGCAAAATTACCCTTGTCGCTCTTCTGTTTTTATTTATAAAGACAGTTTCAATTGCCCCCCTGCCGAAAATTACATAAATACGGTCGGGAATAATAAGATTTGTACTTAACAAAACTTTATTCCCGACCGCAATTTTCGCTTTTTAATTTTTATCTTATCTGAGTCTTACATTCAAAAATCTGAGTTTAAAGGTTGAGCCGACGCCGAGTTTGGAATCTGCGGTAATATATCCGCCTGTTTTTTCAACGATTGATTTTGCAAGCGACAGACCTATGCCGACGCTTGACGGGGATGAATTTTGTGCCTTATAAAACCTCTCAAAAATGTGGGGCAAATCCTTCGGACTGATTCCGCATCCGTTGTCGCTTATGGTGATTTCCGAATACATACTGTTCCTTTCGGCAGAAATTCTGACATAACCGCCGTCGGTATGCTCAATACAGTTTTTTACAATGTTTGAAACCGCTTCGCAAATCCAGCGAAAATCGCAATTAAGCATAAAATCATTTTTGACGGTTTTTTCAATTCTCACATCACGGATATCGGCAAGAACCTCTGTGCGTGAAATGCACTCGTCAATAATTTTGTCCACCGACTCTTTTTTGAACTTCAATTCAACAGTTCCCGAATCAAGCATTGAGAGCGTGAGCAGACTTTTTACAAGGAAATTTATCGAATGGGTATTATGCGCTATATCCATAACAAAATCCCGTCTGATTTCAACGGGCATATCATCGTCATCAAGGATATTTTCGGTTGTAATCAAAATTGAAGTCAGCGGTGTTTTAAGCTGATGTGAAATGTCGGCAAGCGAATTTTTGAGGATTTCTTTCTCTCGCATTGAATTGTCGGCATACTCACGAAGCATTACCGTTGTTTTTTGAATCTCCTGCTTTAACAGCGACATATCGTCGTCGGTTGAGCCGTCAAGGTCGAGGTCGTACTCTCGGTTGTTTATTTTTTCAAGACATTTTACAATTTCAAGTCGCTGTCGCTTTTGCTTTTTACAGTATCTTATGAACACAATGCAGAGCAAAATTCCGAACACACAAACACCTGCGGTTGCAATCACAATTGTAATTGTTGCATAACTTCCGCTCTGAATGTCAACCCAGCCACTGTCGGATTTTATTCCGTACTTTGCAAAGTCGCCTTTTATGCCGGCAATGTCGCTGTTCAAAATTTGAGCAAGCTCCTTTTCCGAAATGTCGGGATATTGTTCCCTAACCTTTTCCGCAACGGCAATTATCTTTTTATCCGTGCTTTCACGAACAGCGTTAAAGCCTGCACCGATGCCTACTGCAACGGCACAACAGAAAAGTCCCGTTATCGCAAGCATTACCGCAAGAAATTTTGATGTGTTTTTCATTATACCTCCAGCCTGTAACCAAGGCCCTTTACGGTTTTAATCATATTTGTATCAAGTTTTTTGCGAAGTCTTTTTATGTACACGGTCAGCGTGTTGTCCTCAACATAATTCCCCGACAAATCCCATATGCGTTCAAGAATCTGTTCACGGGTCAGCACCTTACCGCTGTTTTTGGCAAGCATTGCAAACAGGCGGTATTCAAGCGCCGTAAGCACAACAGGATTGCCGTTTTTGCAAACCTGTTTTTTGTCAAAATCAATGCTGATGTCACCAAAATTCATAGCCATAGTTTTGTCGAGCTTTTTGGTGATTCGTTTAATTCTTGCGAGTAGCTCACGGCTTGAGAACGGTTTTGTTATGTAATCCTCCGCTCCGAGGTCAAAGCCTTTTACAATGCTGTCCTCATCGTCAAGTGCGGTGAGAAAAATCACGGGAGTTTCGCACACTCTTTTTATCTCGTCACAAAGTTCAAAACCGTTGCCGTCGGGAAGCGACACATCAACAATAAAAAGGTCAAAGTCACCGCCGAGAGAGTTAAGGGTTGATTCGGCATTTTCACACAACGCAACCTCAAAGCCGTTTTGTTCAAGAGTGTAAACAAGTCCTTTTGAAATTGCACGGTTGTCCTCAATAAGAAGAATTTTCACAACAAGTCCTCCAAAATGAAATTCGGGCGGATTAAATCAATAATCCGCCCGTCAGCAATGAAAACATACAAAATATTGTGGTATCTGTTGTTACAACTACATTATAACAGAGTGTAAAACTATTGTCAACAAATTTCAACAAAATACAGTCTGTCGGCTGAATATGATGCTCAGATATTGTCGTTTCTGATTGTTTCAATAATATTTTGTTTATTAACCTTTGAGATTGAGTATTTCATAATCAGCCATACCACAATAAATACAGCCGCAATACTAATTAAAATCGCTTTCCACGGGAATACAAAGCTTATTGGAACGCTTCCTTTTGAAAATGCCGAGAAGATTGCAAATACACCGAGAACGCCGAGAGGGATACCGATAATCAAAGATTTTATGCCGTACATAAGGCTTTCGAGGCGAATCATACGGTTAAATTCTTTCTTTGTCATACCGATAGATTTAAGCGATGCAAATTCCTTGCTCCTCAACTGCATATTGGTTGAAATTGTGTTGAAAATGTTTGTAAGTCCGATAAGCGAGATAACACCGATGAAACCGTAAACAAATATCCCGACAATCAGCATAATGGCATTGAACTGTCTTACGTTTTCTTCATAGTCAAAAATGTAAATGCTGTCGTCCGCACCTTCCATAGACTCAATGCGGTTTGTAAGCGAAGTGTGGTCTGATGTATTGGCGTAGAGGGTAATATAGCATTCGTGTTCGCCAAGCTGAGGTGAGATTACACCCTGTTCACCGATTATCAATCCCTGACCGAAAATTGTTCCTTCGCCGATTACAGAATCAGCCGACTTTGGAATTTCATCAAACACTGACGAAACCTTTAATTTGCCTGCTATCAGCTCATTTCCGTTATCATCATTTCCGTAAACGATAAACTTTGTCGGAGCGGTTTTGCCGAACAGTTTCATTGGCTTGGAAGAGTTGCCACTCTCACTGTTATCGGGGGTTACCTGAGAATACACAAGTACACCGCCCTTGACCTTGTTGTAGTCAAGTTCCAATTCCCTGCAAATCTTAACAAATGTATCGTGTTCAAACTCAAGAAATTCCACGCTGAATGACTTTGTACCGTCAGCATTGTCATAAAGGAAATTTTCTCCGCATTCGTTAACAGGCACATCTGCCGACACATGACCGTACTGTAAACCGACTGTCAGATAATTTTCAATTTCAGGCATTTTTTCAATTGTCTGAGCCTGCTTTGTGTCAATTCCGGAAACCATATAGCTGTAGTCTGTTTTGCCGTAGTAATGCTCTGTATATGTCATTCCGTAGTCCATAAATGCCGAAACTGCAATGAACATTGCAACGCTGACTACAATTGAGATAACCGTTGTGCGATACTTTTTCCTACTGCGTTTAAGGCTTTTTGAGGCGATTTCACCACCTACACCGAAAAGCTTTTTCGTAAGCTTGGATGTGCGGTACGGTTTGTTATTCTTTACCTTGATATCCTTGTTGCCTCTGATTGCAACAAGGGGCGGGATTCTTGACGCACGCAGTGCAATAAAGAATGATGAGCAGAATATAGTAACAGCCGAAAGCACAATTGCACAAATAATCGGAATTGTCGGAGTTACAAATACAAATGTTGCACCGTTCAGCATATCACCGAGAACGCTGTTGAGTATTGCAATAAGAATTGCGTTTACACCGAGTCCGAGAAGTATGCCGAGAGGAATACCGATTAAGCCGAGAATGAATCCCTCAAAAAGCACATTCCTGCGGATTTGCCTTTTGGTTGCACCGACCGACGCAAGCATACCGTACATACTCGTTTTCTCTGTAATTGAAATTGCAAAGCTGTTGCGGATTACAAACACGCTCGCAAGCATTACTATAATAATGATAATAACGGCAAGGCTGAAAATCACAGTATTTGTTGCGTCACTTGAACCGTAGCCTTTCATACTGAGAAGTACGGAATTGAATTCGTATGCATTTATTCCAGAGGTCTGCTGATCTTCGGGTGAAATTTCATCGCTGATTACATTACTCATATCATCAGCTTTAAAGCCTAAAATATCCGCTGTATTTTGAAGATAATCGCCTTCGCTCTGAGGCGTATAGGCGATATACAGCTTATTCATATGCTTTGTCCTGATTGCCTCGATAGGTGCTTTTTCATCAGACACGGTATATATCATAGAAAGATTTGACGGATCATAGAGTTCGCTCGTTTTCGGTCTTTCAATAATACCCGTTACGGTATAGGTTCTTTTTACCGTGTCAATAATGCTGCACTTATTAAAATCTTTTTGCAACAAATTATGAATGCCTTCCTCATCAAGGACATTGCTGTCCTTGTCGGTAAGCACACCGACATCAAGTGTGATTTTGTCGCCGATTTTCACATCTTTTCCGTCCTGTGTTTTAAACGATTTTGTAACAACAGCCTCACCCGAATTTGTGGGGAACTTGCCCTTTATAAGGTCTATCTTAAAACAGTTGTCGTAGGTATTTTCGCTCATGGCAAGAACACTGTAATCGCAGGTTTCACCGTCAGCATTTTTTGTCCTTGCATATCCGAGCCTTTCCTTATAAAAGGCATTTTCAACATTGCGGTTATTGCGAGCCGTTTCAATTACTGAATTGTCTATAATATCAAGTGCAACATCATAATTGCCCGACCATGCCGCCTGTGCGTCAATCATAGTCTGTCGTCCGCTGAGTGCCATTCCCGAAACTACCGTGATGAGTGCCGCCGAGAGCATAATTCCCACGATTGTAACAATTGTACGCACCTTGTTAAGCCGCAGATTTTTAAGCGTAAGCTTGTTGAGAAGTTTCATAAAATCAAACCTCCTCAACAATTTTGCCGTCGCTGATTGTTATGATTCTGTCTGCCTGTTTTGCAATGTCAAGGTTGTGCGTAATCATTATAACAGTCTGTCCGTAACTCTGATTGCACATTTTGAGCATACTCATAACCTCTTCGCTTGACTTTGAATCAAGGTTGCCTGTCGGTTCATCGGCAAGCACAAGAGACGGATTGTTAATGAGCGCTCTGGCAATAGATGTTCTCTGTTGCTGACCGCCCGAAAGCTGGTTTGGAAGGTGTTTTCTTCTTGCACGCAGTCCGAACGAATCAAGAATCATCTCAAGTCTTTCTCTGTCAACACCTCTGCCGTCAAGGTCACAGGGGAGCGTGATGTTTTCTTCAACAGTCAGAATCGGGATAAGATTGTAGAACTGATAGACAATCCCCACCTGTCTGCGGCGGAATACGGCAAGCTTGTCATCATTCATTTTGCTTATATCGTTGCCGTCAACAAAAATTTTTCCGCTTGTGGGACGGTCAACACCGCCGATAAGATGAAGAAGAGTTGACTTGCCGCTGCCGCTTGCACCGACAATGGCAACAAATTCGCCCTTTTCAACCGAGAACGAAACATCGTCAACCGCATGGACAAGGTTTTCACCGCTTCCGTAGGTTTTTGTAAGATTTTCAACTTTCAGAATTTCCATAAAATATACCTCCAAATTCATTTTACACCCATATTATAGTGACGCAAAATGACTGTAAAGTGAATTTCGCAAACAAATTGTTTTATTGCACAAAATAATGTAGCGGCGAACCGTGTTCGCCAATCGTATCGTGTGCAAACACGAAATGATTAACTATTAATTTTTCTGTTCATCTGTAGGGGCGTTCATCGGACGCCCGCTTTGATGAAATGTTATGTTTATACACATATGTTTTGATATGATGAAAGTAATGCAATAACTTTCATATAAACAAAAAATGCATCAATGCTGTATCGGGCATCAATGCAATTTCTTTATCTAACTATCTTCTCGAATTGAGTGCGGTGGCTTACCGCCGACCGCAATTTTTCATTTTCAATTTTCAACTTTCAATTTAAAAGCAACGCTCGGGAATCTTTAGTATCGCCTTAACAAGACTGTCTTCACGAATTGGGCGTAGCGACACGCTACCTGCAGTTTTGAAAATATATTTTGATGAGATTATTCGGCTTGTCGGCAATGCCTATGCCTAAAAAATCGCCATCATGGGTTTTCATTCTGAAAAGCTGACCGTTCTCGTACCCCGACTTGGCAAGATATGTTCTGTCGGCACTCAACGCACCGCCGTTTGCAAATCGTTTTGCCTGTGCAGACGATACGGTAAGATAGCCTAAACTCATAAACAGGCTCTCAACGGAACGCAGTTTTTCTTCAACATTTCCGTTTTCGCAAATGCTTTTCAGCTCGTCAAGCGTTATGCATTCGTCAAGCGAAAATCCGCATGCCGAGGTTCTGCAAAGTGCCATCATAACCGCACCGACACCGAGAACCCTGCCTATGTCATCAATTACCGTGCGTACATAAGTACCCTTTGAACAGGAAATTTCAAGCGTGCCTGTCTGTGCTTTTTCGTCAAAATTCGCAAGCGAAAGAGAATAGACAGTAACCTTTCGGCTCTCACGCTCAACCTCGATTCCCTGTCTTGCAAGGTCATAAAGCCTTTGACCGTTCTTTTGTACGGCAGAGTACATCGGCGGAATCTGCTCAATTTCGCCCGTGAAATTGGGAATTACTCTGCGAAGCTGCTCCTCTGTAACTGAAGATTCGCATTCTCCCGTCACCGTGCCCCAGATGTCGAGGGTGTCGGTGGTTTTGCCAAGCTGAAATTCTGCCGTGTATGACTTGTCGTGATTGAGAATCAAATCCTGCGTTTTCGTTGCAGTTCCGAGCAAAACAGGCAGAACGCCCGTTGCGTTCGGATCAAGTGTTCCGGTGTGACCGAGCTTTTTCTGTCCTGTCAGTCTGCGAACAACGGCAATAACATCAAACGAGGTGAATTCCTTCGGCTTGTCAATCAGCAGAACACCGTTAAGATTGCTCATGATAAAAACTTCTCCGCAGCTTTTTCAAGCGTTGTCTTTACGGTTTTAAGGTCGCCCTCAATTGAGCAGCCTGCCGCCGCAGGATGACCGCCGCCTCCGAACTGCGAACAGAAATCCGAGGCATTGATATTATTGTTTGTACGAACGGAAATCTTGAAGAATCCGCCCTCTTTTTCACGCATTGTAATTCCGATGAGAACACCCTCAATCTGACGGGGAATAGAGGCAAGTCCCTCCATTTCGTCATCACCCGTGTTGAGCTTTTTGAGCATATCAAGCGTTGTGTAAATTATTGCGCACCTGCCGTCTGCACAATAGGTCATTGACTCATAAACGGCTCTTTCAAGCTGAATTTTGTTTTTCGACTTTGTTTCAAACATCGCCTTGTTTATGTATGCGGTGTTACAGCCAAAGTCCATAAGACTTGCGGCAACACGCATGGTTTCGGCGGTTGTGTTTGTGTATCTGAAACAGCCGGTGTCGGTTGAAATGCCTGTGTAGAGGCAGTCTGCAATGTCCTTTGTAAAGTTGATGTGCATTCTGAGGAACAGCTTGTAGAGAATTTCGCAGTTTGCCGCCGCATATTTGTCAACAAACTTTTCCTTAGCGGTAAATGTGTTTGAACCGTGGTGGTCAATGCACAAATCAACCTTGCCGATATATTTGCCCATATTTGAACCGAGAAGGCTGTCAGCCGCAACATCAACGCTGACAACCGTTTCGGTTGTAAAATCTTCTTCCTCTATGCTTTTCTGAAGATAGGTAAACTTTGTCGGAACGCCTGTTGTGATAACTCTTGCTTTTTTGCCGATTTGGCGGAGCGCAAGGCAGAGTGCAAATCCGCTGCCGAGGGTGTCACCGTCAGGATAAGCGTGAGTCAGAATATCATAATTATCGTGTGCCTCAAGAAAACGGGCAACCTCATACAGATTCATCATTTTCTTCCTCGTCTTCCTTAATGTCAAGGCTGTTGAGAATACGGCTGATGTTTGCGCTGTATTCTATGCTGTCTGTTGCGTGGAAAATGAGTTCGGGAACATGGCGAAGATGAAGTCTGTGTCCAAGCTCTCGTCTGATAAAGCCCGATGCAGACTTTAAGCCCTTGACAGCCTCTTTGGCTCTGTCAAGACCTTCAATTGCGCTGACCTGTACCGTGCAGTATGAAAGGTCGTTTGTAACCTCAACTCTTACGATAGAGATAAACGCCTGCTGAACTCGTGGGTCTTTTAATTCTCTGAAAATAGCAGTAAGCTCTCTTTTGATGTCCTCTGTTGTTCTTTCAATTCTATGGCTTCCCATGCTATCACATCCTTATAATTTAATGAATTATGAAAATTCGTGTATAAACTGTAGCGGCGAACACAGTTCGCCCCTACAAAATAACGGTAAATTTGTGCCGTTTATAAAATTTGGTTTAACATACAAACTTTAATCCCTGTATTCTTCGATTGTATAAACCTCGAACATATCGCCCTCTTTGAGGTCGTTGAATCTTTCAAGACCGATACCGCATTCGTAGCCTTCGCTAACTTCCTTGACAGCGTCCTTAAATCTCTGGAGAGATGCAATTGCGTCATCTGCAATAACGATACCGTCACGGATAACTCTTACGCTTGCGCCACGCTGAATCTTACCGCTCTTAACATATGAACCTGCGATTGTGCCGACTGACTTAATCTTGATAACATTACGGCACTCAGCCATACCGAGAACAACTTCTCTTGTCTTAGGAGCAAGCATACCCTTCATAGCAGATTCGATTTCGTTGATACAATCGTAGATAATGCTGTAAAGACGCATATCTACGCCCGAACGCTCTGCATTTTCTGCGGCAACTGCATCGGGACGAACATTGAATCCTACGATAATTGCGTTAGATGCCTCTGCAAGCATTACATCGGACTCGTTGATTGCACCTACTGCGCTGTGAATTACATTTACTCTTACCTCGTCATTTGAAAGCTTTTCAAGTGACTGCTTAACTGCTTCGGCAGAACCCTGTACATCGGCTTTAACGATAATCTGAAGTTCCTTGATTTCACCGAGTTTCATCTGGTCAAAGAGATTGTCAAGAGTAACCTTAGTCTGTGCGTTGAAGATTTCTTCCTTTTTAGCGGCCTTTCTCTGGTCAACAAGCGTTCTTGCAAGACGCTCGTCGGAAACTGCGTCAAAGATATCGCCGCCAACCGGAACTTCGTCAAGACCTGTGATTTCAACAGGAACAGAAGGACCTGCCTCGGTAACTCTTTCGCCCTTATCGTTTGTCATAACTCTTACACGACCGACGCAAGTGCCTGCGATGATTGTATCGCCCTTGTGAAGTGTACCGTTCTGAACGAGTACAGTTGCGATAGGACCTCTGCCCTTGTCAAGTCTTGCCTCGATAACAGTACCCTTTGCGGCTCTGTCGGGGTTAGCCTTGAGTTCTTTCATCTCTGCAACAAGAGTAACCATTTCAAGAAGATCGTCAAGACCTTCCTTTGTCTTTGCGGAAACAGGGATACACGGTGTATCGCCACCCCACTCCTCCGGAATAAGTTCATACTCTGTGAGCTGCTGTTTAACATTTTCGGGATTTGCGCCGACCTTATCCATTTTGTTGATGGCAACAATAACAGATACACCTGCGGCTTTTGCATGGTGGATAGCCTCAACTGTCTGCGGCATGATACCGTCATCGGCGGCTACAACGAGGATTGCAATATCGGTAACCTGAGCACCTCTTGCACGCATTGTTGTGAATGCCTCATGTCCGGGTGTGTCGAGGAATGTAACAGGCTTGCCGTTTACCATAACTCTGTAAGCACCGATATGCTGTGTGATACCGCCGGCCTCGCCTGCTGTTACATTTGCGTGACGGATAGCGTCGAGGATTGAAGTTTTACCGTGGTCAACATGACCCATAACAACAACAACCGGAGCTCTCTCAACGAGATTTGCCTCATCGTCCTCGCTGTCATCAATAATCTGTTCTTCGATTGTAACAACAACCTCTTTTTCAACCTTTGCATGAAATTCCATGGCGATAAGTGACGCTGTGTCAAAGTCGATTGTATCTGTTGCCGTTACCATTGTACCCATAAGGAATGCCTTTTTAACAACCTCGGCAACGGTAGCCTTAAGTCTGAGAGCAAGCTCCGAAACTACGATTTCGTCAGGAATCTGAACTGTAATCGGTTTCTGCTTACGCTCAAGAGCAATACGGTTCAGACGCTCCTGCTCTGTTTCACGTTTCTGTCGTCTGCCTTTTTGACGCTGGGTACGGTTTGTGAATTTCTGCTTTTTAACAATGTTGTCCGTGCTTCTGCCCTTTGAGCTGTCGCTTGCAAGGTCATCATACTTCTGGTTGTAACGCTCAACATCAACATTTGTTGCACGGGTGTCAATTACTCTGCGCTTGCGGGGAGCAGACTCCTCAACGCTCTTTTCCTGAGTAACTTCAACCTTTTCCTGTTTTGATGCAGGCTTTGCATCCTTGTTGTTAGGCTTTTTGTCGTTTTTATCGGTCTTTTTCTTCTGATTGTCAGCCTTTGCATTCTGCTTTGCGGGCTTATCTTCCTGCTGTGGCTTGCTTTCGTTGTCAAGCTTGTTGTTGCGTGCCGCAAAGTATTCGTCAAAGTTTTCAACCTTGTTCTTCTTTGTGATTACATCAAAAATCACATCGAGTTCGCTTTCCTCGAGTGTTGTCATTGTTTTCTTTGTAACACCGCAATGTTTTTCGAGAATCTCAATAATTTCCTTGTTTGAAACTCCGAGATCTGCTGCTGCGTCCTTTACCTTATATTTTATCATACAATTCTCCTCCCGATTCGTTTTCAATAAGCTGTTCAAGCTTATCTGCAAAGCCTTTGTCTTCGGTTGTCATAACTCCGCAGATTTTTCCGAGAGCAAATCCGATTTCCTCTTTGCTTCGGTTCATTGTCAATGTTTTCACATTGCATTCATCAGCGGCTGTCTGCACGCTTTTCTTACTGCTCTTTGAAAAATCATTTGCAAAAATAACAAGCTTTGCCTTGCTTTTTCGTATTGAGTCAATCGTCGTGTCGGCACCTGTAATCAGCTTGCCTGCCCTCTTGCAAATGCCAAGCAGCGACAAAATCCTGTCGTTCATAAAAAATCCTTTCGCCTACTCGCTGTCTGCTGCGGCAAGTTCACTTTGCATCTGCTCATATACTTCATCAGGGATTTTACAGCTTAATGAGCGTTCAAAGCGGCGTGCCTTGCGAGCCTTTTCAAAGCAGGCAAGATTTCTGCACACATATGCGCCTCTGCCTGCCTTGCGACCTGTGAGGTCAAGCGAAATTTCGCCTTTTGCAATGATTTCACCGTTTTCATCTTTGGTGTCGGGTGCTTTGACAACACGGATAAGCTCACGCTTTTCTTTCATCTCTCCGCAACCCGTACATTTACGCAACGGCATTTTTCTTTGCTTCATAAAATCCCTCTCTGTTTAATCTGATTATTCCTCTGTTTCATCCGAAACAACTGTTTTGCCTTCTGTGCTTTCGTCAAGGTCGAGAACATCTTCGGACTTTTCTTCTGTCTTTGGTTCATCGTCCTCATCTTCGCCGTAGAAACCGCTTTCGGGACGGATGTCAATTCTCCAGCCTGTAAGTCTTGCGGCAAGACGGGCATTCTGACCTTTGTTGCCGATGGCAAGTGAAAGCTGACCGTCGGGAACGGTTGCACGGCAGCTCTTTGTTTCTTCATCTGTAATTTCAACCTTGCAAACGCTTGCAGGAGAGAGAGCCGCCGAAATGTACTTTTTGGGATCATCGCTGTAAAGCACGATGTCGATTTTCTCACCGCCGAGTTCTTCAACAATCTTGTTTACACGAGCGCCCTTGTTGCCGATACATGAACCGATTGCGTCAACATCGGGATTTGAGCTGTAAACAGCCATTTTTGTACGGCTGCCTGCCTCACGGGAGATTGACTTTATTTCAACAACGCCGTCATAGATTTCAGGAACTTCCTGTTCAAACAAACGCTTTACAAGACCGGGGTGTGTTCTTGAAATGATTGCGTGAGGACCTCTTTCGTTGTCTTTGACATCTGCAATGTAAACCTTAATGTGGTCACCTTCTTTAAGGTCGTCATGACCGAGCTGTTCGCTCTTTGGCAGAGTAGCTTCGCTCTTGCCTATTTTGATTGTTGCAACTCCCGACTTAGGATCAATTCTTTCAACGGTTGCAGTAACAATTTCACCGAGCTTGCTCTGAAACTCGATAAGAGTCTGACCTTTTTCTCCCTGACGAATGCCCTGACGGATAACATTTCTTGCAGAAGAAACAGATGTCCAACCGAGGTGCTTGGGATCAATCGGAACCTCAACCTCATCGCCGACAATAAATTTCTTTCTCTTGTTAATCTGCTGAGCCTCCTCAACAGTAACCTCAAAGTTAGGATCAAAAACCTCGTCAACTACTGTTTTGACAAGCTTTGCGTCAAAGCTGTTCTTTTCCGGATCAACCTTGAATACAACATTTTCATTACCGCCGTAGTAGTTCTTGCAGGCAACGGAAATTGCCTTTTCAATGTTTTGAAGCATATAGTCCATAGGAATGCCCTTTTCCTTTTCAAATGTTCTCAATGCCTCAAATAAATCTTTGTTAGTCATTTTCCAAATCATCCTTTTCTTATTTTTCGGTTATATACAAATTGTTATGCTGGTATGTGTATCCGTAGTGTTCAAACTGCAATTTTTAATCAAAATCGTCAAGCTTAATCCATGCGGCGTCCTTTTTGCTGATTGTGATTTCATTCTCACCGCTGTGATCCTCAATTGTGACCTTACCGTCGGAATAATCCTTTAAAACCCCTTTGAATTCTCTGCCTATGCCGTCAATGGGGCGGAGCATCTTAACCATAATATCCGCACCGATGAACTGCATAAAATGTTCGTCACGGATAAGCTCACGCTCAATTCCGGGAGAGCAGACCTCAAGACAGTACGCCTCCTCAATTGGATCAAGCTCATCAAGAGGACCGTTGATTGCACGGGAAACATTTTCGCAATCGTTAATGTCAATGCCTTCGGGCTTGTCAATGTAAACACGCAGGAAACGGTCTGCACCTTCCTTGACATAACGCACATCCCAAAGTGAAAGTCCGAAGCCTTCAACAATTGGCTGACAAAGCTCCCATACTTTTGATACGGTTACACCGCCTTTGCTTTTTGCCATAAATTCACTGCCTTCCTGTCTGCAAAAATACCCTGTGCGAAATATTGCAGACAGATAAACCGCACCGAGGAACAAAGTGAAAACTAATAAATAAGGAGCGGGTTTGTTGCCCACTCCTTTAGCTTTCATTATTTACAAGAAAATTATAGCACCAAAACGGCTTATAATCAAGTGTTTTTCAAATCTTTTCGTATTTTTTACAAAAAAGTTTAAAAAAACATTTGAAATCACCGTGCAAATGTGTTATTATACTTCGTGGACACTTTACATCACGATGTTTTTGTGATATAATCACCGTGGTTTTGCGACCGTGTGAAAAAAGTAAAATGAATTTTGATTTTGTTATTGTTGGATTTTTACTGTTTTTTATATCAATGATTTGGCTGTTGATGTCCGAAATTTTGTGAGATTAACATTATAAAGGTTGCAACCTTACAATTAAATATGCTGATATAGCTCAGTAGGCAGAGTGCGTCCTTGGTAAGGACGAGGTCACGGGTTCGAATCCCGTTATCAGCTCCATAAAAGGGTATTGGTTAAAAAGACCGATACCTTTTTATTGTTGTTTCAAATTCAGATTAAGATAACGGGATTCGAAAGCCCGTTTAGAAAACGCTTTAGTAAAGCGTTTTTAGGGCGTAGCGTTGATGAGCGTTCAGAATTTGCACCGCAAGCAACAAGCGAGGTATGCACTCCTTGCAATGCACAGAATAGTTATCAGCTCCATAAAAAGGTATTGGTAAAAAGACCGATACCTTTTTATTGTTGTTTAGAAAACAATACCGTTGCCAAATCCAAACTGATTAATATTATTCTTGTACAATCTATCTTGATATGCTACAATAAAGTTGTAAAGAATGGTTGCGAATTAGTTGCGAATAAATACACAAATCAAACACACCATAGACAGAGGAGGTGACAAGCTTGCCTAAATTAAATATCGAAGCATTACAAAAGTTATGTGACGATAAATCTGTCATATGGTCTGTGCACGCTCTGAAACGGTTACAGGAACGAGGAATATACCGTGATGATGTATTCAATGCAATACATACGGGCAAAATAATAGAACAATATCCCGACAGCTATCCATATCCCGCTTGCCTTGTTTTAGGTGTAAGTACAAACAATGAATATTTGCATATTGTGGCAGGTTGCAACGGAGATGTTGTTTGTATAGTAACTGCCTATTTTCCCGATTCAGATAAATTTGAAAGTGATTCACAAACCCGAAAGGAGAAATAACAATGACTTGTTTTTATTGCAAAGGTGATTTGAAGCCAAGTACAACAACACATTTTGTTGATCTTAAAAAGTGCATTGTAATCGTAAAGAATGTTCCGTGTTTGGAATGTTCAAAATGCGGTGAAACCGTTTTTACCGATGAAGTGGCAAAAAGACTTGATGACATTGTAAAAACCGTAAGCAGTCTTATGACCGAAATAGCGGTTGTTGAATATACATCTGACAAAGTAGCATAATTCCACAAGGCAAGCTCTGAAATATGGGCTTGTCTTTTCTTTTGCCTGTGGGGTTCTGCTATGCCGCTGCCTACGCTTGCATATACTGCAATTGCGTTGCGGTCATACTGATTATCGCTTTCCCTTTTCCTTATCCTGTGACTATATTATACTACAATGTTTAAGCGTATAATTTGTGCATATTGGTACTTGTTAAGTGTAAAGAGGTGCGCTATAATAATATTTGTAAAGGAACGGTGGCGGCTGTTTCGACTCCCTTGCGAAAGGGGGTGTATTCCAATGGCAGAGATTACATACTTATTTGTTCTCGCAATTGTTTTCGTGGCTTTTAATGAAGTCATTAAGAATATAAAGAAATAACCGCCCTGTGTAGCAGCACAAGACGGTTAAGTTGAAAAATTTAATCTAGTTGCAAGCGAAACAGCTAAAGCCGTTCCTTTTCACCTATATTATACAACAACAACAAGTTGAAGTCAATAGATTTTTAACGGTCAGGCGGTGAAGAAATGGCAGAAAATAAGAACAGCAGGGCGAGAATTGAGGCAAACAACCGATATAACGCTAAAGCATATGACCGTATCAATGTTGCTGTGCCGAAAGGTCGAAAGGATATTATCAAAGCCCACGCAGAAAAGAACGGCGAAAGCGTGAACGGCTTTGTTAATCGTGCTATTAATGAAACAATGCAGCGTGACGGTGAGTAATTCCACAAGGCAAGCTCTGAAATATGGGCTTGTCTTGTTTTGTTTGAGCTGACAGGTTTCTTAACGGATTTAATTTCCCAAAACAGCCAAATAAAAGTATTTTTGAAATTATGTAAAATATACTTGACAATAAGTGACTTTTAATGTACTATAATGGTACAGAAAGCTTTTTGTATGCATTGTGGATTTTTAAGTATTCACATCTAAACACATAAAATTTTTTAATATATTTGCGGATTATCGGTTGGACGAATAAATCTGCAAATTGGCTGATTTATTTGGGAGATGTTATTATGGGAGAAAAATACTATTGGGTGCTTGGTTTTTGTTGCGGTTTTATTGCCGTAGTTATCGTAACGGTCATTATCGCAAACATTAAAAGGAAAAAGAACACTTACACAGAATACGATGAACGACAGATTCTTGCACGGGGCAAGGCTTATAAATCGGCATTTTTTGTGCTTATCGGGTACATAATTGCCTGCGCTTTAGTTAATGTTTTGGAGATTAATTGGGCTGAACTCAGCGTTCAAATGTTCATAGGACTGTTTCTTTCAACCGCCGTATTCGTCGGAATAAGCATTTTAAATGACGCATATTTCACATCGAATAAAGGCAGAAGGAGTCTTTTAGGCTCTTTGGCATTTGTTGCGGGAGCAGAATGTTTGGGAATTGCTTTCGGCAACAAAACCTTTGTTACAAACGGAATAGCAAATCTTGACATTATTCCTATCATTGTAATGATTTGGACAATAAGTATTTTTGTGATAGTTGTCATCAAAAAAATAATTGACAAAAAGGCAGTTGAAGAATGAAGAATTTAAGATTAAAAAGCGCCCGTGCCGCAAAGGATTTGTCACAGCAACAGCTTGCGGAACTTGTAAAGGTGTCAAGACAGACAATAAGCGCAATTGAAAAGGGCGACTACAATCCCACAATTAACCTTTGCATAGCAATATGTAAAGCGCTCGACAAAACCCTTGACGAATTGTTTTGGGAAGAATAAGTAAACTTTAACGGCAATCGGTGATTTGTTTCTCGGTTGCCGTTTTTGATGATTAGACTAAAATAAATAAACACTCCTATATAGCATTGTAATTACAGTATGTGATAGGATATAAAGTTTTACCAGTGTTTATTAATTGCAATTAGAACAACAATACAATATGTTTGTACATGAACCACAGCAATATTCTAATTGCAAATATCCATCTCGTTTTTAATAAATATATGTTGAATTATGTGGATTTTTTTGTTAGAATGATATGGGATGGGTGATGCAAATGAGCGAAACAAATAAACCTAAGCTAACTATAGATGAACAAATCCAGAATATGAAAGATAAAAATATACAATTTAGTATAGTTAACGAAAAGGAAGCTGAAAAATTTTTATCCTATAACAACTATTATTTTAAAATCAAGGCATACTTAAAAGTTTTCGATAAGTATTCAAGTGGAGAAAACAAAGGAAAATATTATAATGTAGACTTCGCCTATATAAAAGAGTTATCTACTCTTGATATGTACTTTAGGAAAGCTATTCTAAATATTGCACTAGATACTGAACATTATCTAAAAGTAAAAATTTTATTTGATATTTCAAGCAATTCTTATGAAAATGGATATGATATAGTTAATAATTTTATTAGCCAATATGATAATGTCAAAGATAGGATTGCTTTAAAATCCAAAAACTCTACATGCGAGCAACTTATAAAAAAGAACATAGATAAATTTTCTGCGTGGAACTTAATAGAAGTACTATCATTTGGAGATTTTATTAATTTTTATTCATGTTATTATAATACATACGGCTATGCTGAAAAAGACTCAATGGTCAACGAATTAAAACCAATAAAGTTTTTGCGTAATGCAGCCGCTCATAACAACTGTTTACTCAACACATTGAGAGATAATACATACAACGGATTTCAATTAAATAGATCTGTAAACAGTTTTATTGCAAAATTAAAAATTTGCTCAAATAATGTTTTACATAAAAAGATGGGAAACAGAGTAATACATGACTTCGTTGTTTTATTATACGTATTTTATCAACTTACAAGTAAAAGTGAATTACAAAAATCAAGAATTAATACATTCAATGATTTAAAAATTATGTTCGATGAGAGATTTGCAAAACACGATGAATACTTTAATTGCAACGCTTTGGTGACATCAAATTTTGATTTTTTAAAAAAAGTTGTTGACAAAATGGTTGAATTAAGCATATAATAATAGTGTAGAACAAAAGAATCATCTTTTACGGGACAGGTGCCTGCACCAGTCCTATTTTTCTATTTATTAATGAATTGTAGGTATAGTTTGAAAACTATACCCGAGGGAGTCGGATGCGTCCGGCTCCCTTTTTAACATTTTCATAATAATAAATCATCTCTCCTGAACACAACAATTTACCGTTTCAAAATCAAACGGAAAATTGCCACGGGAAATATTACAATGTGGGGGAATTGTAAAAATTAACGAAAAATGCTTGAAAAATGTCGGGTTAAGCCGTATAATATAGGTGTTTGAGGATTTCGGACTCATACAATTTATTGAAAGGAGAAGTACACATGATTTATTCAAAAGAAGTTGAAAATATGTGCACTGTAGCAAAGGGACCTAAGCACGGTCCTGCACCTATTCCCGAAGAGGGCAAATGGGTAAAATCTTATGACATTAAAGACATTTCAGGTCTTTCACACGGCATTGGCTGGTGTGCTCCTCAGCAGGGTGCCTGCAAGCTTACACTTAATGTTAAAGACGGTATCGTTGAAGAGGCTCTTGTTGAAACAATCGGTTGTTCGGGTATGACTCACTCTGCAGCTATGGCAGCAGAAATTCTTCCTAACAAAACACTCCTTGAGTGCCTTAACACAGACCTCGTTTGTGATGCTATCAACACAGCTATGAAGAACATCTTCGAGCAGCTCGTTTACGGCAGAAGCCAGACAGCTTTCTCAGAGGGCGGTCTTCCGATCGGCGCAGGTATGGAGGATCTCGGTAAGGGTCTTCGCAGCCAGGTTGGTACAATGTACAGCACAAACGCTAAGGGCGTTCGTTACATGGAAATGGCTGAAGGCTATGTTCTCAAGACAGCACTTGACGAGAACGATGAAGTTATCGGCTATCAGTTCGTAAAGCTCGGCAAAATGCTCGAGGACATTCGTCACGGCGTTGAGCCAAACGAAGCATACAAGAACAACATCGGTCAGTACGGTCGTTTTGACGGCGCAGCTAAGTACATTGACCCTCGTGAAGAATAATTCGGTAAGGAGGACACCATAATGGCAGTAACATTTGAAGGTATGGAAAGAAGAATGCCTAAAATTGAGAAGTGCCTTGCCGAATACGGTATTGCAAATCTTGAAGAGGCAAGAAAAATTTGTAACGATCTCGGTTTTGATCCCTACGACATCGTAAAGGGCGTTCAGCCGATCGCATTTGAAAACGCAGGCTGGGCTTACACACTCGGTTGTGCAGTTGCAGTTAAGAAGGGCGCAAAGACTGCTTCGGAGGCAGCAGAAGCTATCGGTATCGGTCTTGAGGCTTTCTGTATTCCCGGCTCAGTAGCTGAGCAGAGAAATGTTGGCCGTGGTCACGGTAACCTCGGCGCAATGCTCCTCAGAGATGAAACAAAGTGCTTTGCATTCCTCGCAGGTCACGAAAGCTTTGCAGCAGCAGAGGGTGCTATCGGTATCGCTCGTAACGCTAACAAAGCAAGAAAAGAGCCGCTCCGTGTTATCCTTAACGGTCTTGGCAAGGATGCTGCTTACATTATTTCAAGAATCAACGGCTTTACATATGTAAAGACTCAGTTTGACTATTTCACATCAGAACTTAAAATCGTTGAAGAGAGAGCTTTCTCAGACGGTGAAAGAGCTGCAGTTCGCTGCTACGGCGCTGACGATGTTCGTGAAGGTGTTGCAATCATGCAGCATGAAAATGTAGGTGTATCTATCACAGGTAACTCTACTAACCCGACTCGTTTCCAGCACCTCGTTGCAGGTACATACAAGAAGTGGGCAAATGAGAACGGCGTTAAGTATTTCTCGGTTGCATCAGGCGGCGGTACAGGCCGTACACTTCACCCCGATAACATGGGTGCAGGTCCTGCATCATACGGTCTTACAGACTCAATGGGCAGAATGCACGGTGACGCTCAGTTCGCAGGTTCATCTTCTGTTCCTGCTCATGTTGAAATGATGGGCCTTATCGGTATGGGTAATAACCCGATGGTTGGTGCTACAGTTGCTTGCGCAGTTGCAGTTTATGAAGCTGTTAACAAGTAATTACCAATCTTTTCAATAAATTAAAAAGGGATCGGCTCTTTGAGTCGATCCCTGATTTTTTGTGCAACGAAAATCCCCGATTGTATCGGCATTTTAACAAGTTTGAATTGCAAATACAAAAATATTAAGCTGAATGATTCCGCCACCCCAATCGTAATGGCGGAAATTTTTATGCATTTTTGCTTTAACGAGTTTATGTTTACGGATATTCTTTAGCTGTTTTCTTTACAGTGCATATGTTACTTATTTGCAGGTGCTTTTTAAACCAAAAGAATTGACTGACTACAGTAACAGCTTACTCTTTCAGCTTGTTAAGCTTTTCAATATGCTTCATGCGCTTGTAGCGGTAGAGAATGTTTTCTGCCCATTCACGGTCAATTTTAAGAAAGCCCTTTAATTTTTTGTCCTTATATGCAAGCGAATCGACAATTTTCTTCGATTTAACATAAATTTCAAGTCTTGCTGTCTGAACATACGGCGTATGCTTTTCACCTGTAAAATATGTAAATCCCATTGTGTTGCGTTCACGATCGTACATTGAAAGGTATCCGTCATGAATTTCCGCACCGTTAAGCTTTTTTGAAACTGTTTGGCTGATTGCAAGCTTTGTAAGCTCAACCGACATATCGTCAAGTCCCGACTCAAAGATAAAAATTTTCTCCTTGAACGAATTGAAGGTCGGAACAATTCGTTTGCTTATGTTGCGGAGATTGCTGTATTTTTCTTCAAGCTCATTGTCGCAGAGCTGAAAATGATCAATTTTGGGAATGAAATACACCATAAAACGATTCTTCATATCATTGTAGAGAATCGGATATGTGAGCCTTGCGGAGTATCCGCATGACGGACATTTCCACGCGAAAAGCTCACCGTCAAGCGCTCTCCTGCGCACACCCTTTGTTACGGACGGGTTGATGCTGGTGTAAACATCAGCCTTGCTCATTTCACCGCACATTGGGCAGACGATTGCCTTGGTAATTTTCTTTTCAGGCATCCAAACCACCTCTTTAACACTCTATGAAACTAATTATAGCAATTGACCGTGATTTTAACAAGTAAATTTTAAAAAAATGTTGATTTTATCAAAAAAATCTGTCATAATAATAGAAATAAGTTTAATATTATTCGCCACGGCAGAATGTGTCAGAGTGTTTGTGCCAAAGCGGTTTTAAAGGAGAAATTTACTATGACGATACTTGACAGTGTAAAAGGAACAGTAAATACAGCCGTTGATACAATTTCATCGGTAGCTCAGACAATAGTAGAAAAGAACAGAACAAACGCAAAGCTCAACAGATTAAGACTTGTTATGAAAAGCGAAAGCGAGCTTATGAACAGAGCATATATTGCTCTCGGAAAGATTATGTACGACAGCAGAAAGAAAGGCACTGAAATTAATGACGCCGAGTGCGAAAAGCTTTTGAAGGTTATTGACACTTCAAAGGCCAAAATCGCAAAAGCAAGAGAGTGTTACAGAAAGATTGTCAACAGCTCAAACGATATTTTCTACGGCAATCCCGAGGTTGCTCCCGAGGTTAAAGAGGATGATATTGTTGATATTACAGTAGCTTGCTCAAATGAGGGCGACTACAAGTCATCTCCTTTTAAAGAGGAAAAGCCTGTTGAAAAACAGCCCGAGGCTGTTACCGAAGAAAAGGCAGAACCCGAGCATCTTACAAACATCTGCGACCTCAAGGCGGAGCTTGAGGCAAAGCGTGAAGAAGGATTCTCCGAGTCCGCAGATTCAGACGAGGCAGATGACGGTGAAGCTCCTCACGGTGAACTTTTCTGATAATGTAAATACTTAAAGCTAAAGACCTGCCGATTTCGGCAGGTTTTTCTGCATTTTTAAGATATATTAAAGTCGGAACAATGCTCCGCTTTGCTTTTGAGGGCAAATTATATGCAGTAGATTATACATTATGCCCTTTATGTGTATTGAATTTTTGTGATAAAAATGGTAAAATTCATCAAAGGTGAAAATATTCTGAATTAGAATTATTTTCTTGGCAAAAAATACTATAATTAACTAGATATGCACAATGAGATTACTATGTATTGATTTCGGAGGCACAAGTTGAAATTAGGATTGGATATTGGCTCAACAACAATAAAATGTGTTGTGCTTGACGACGAAAACAAATTAATATACAGCACATATGAAAGGCATTATTCCCGAATTACGGAAAAGATTGCAGAAATTCTTGCACTTGTACGGACAAGGATTGACGGCGTTGAAAATGCCTCGGTGGCTCTTTCGGGTTCTGCCGGAATGGGTGTTGCCGAGTCTGTCGGCGTTGATTTTATTCAGGAGGTTTACGCAACAAGAGTTGCCGCCAATACTTTTATTCCGGGTACAGATGTTATAATTGAACTCGGCGGTGAGGATGCAAAGATATTGTTTCTCACAAACGGACTTGAGGTAAGAATGAACGGTACCTGCGCCGGCGGCACGGGTGCGTTTATTGACCAGATGGCAACACTTCTGAATGTTAAGCTTGAGGATATGGACGAGCTTGCAAAACAGCACGAAAAGACATACACAATCGCATCAAGATGCGGTGTGTTTGCAAAGACCGATATTCAGCCGCTCCTTAATCAGGGTGCGAGGAAGAGCGACATCGCAGAGAGTATTTTCAATGCGGTTGTAAGCCAGACTGTTGCAGGTCTTGCACAGGGCAGAGAAATTGAAGGTCAGATTGTATATCTCGGCGGACCTCTTACATTTATGAGCGAACTGCGAAACTGCTTTGACCGCACGCTCGGAACAAAGGGAATCTGTCCCGAAAATTCACTTTATTATGTTGCCTGCGGTGCGGCTTTGTGTGCCGAAAAGACTATTGATTTTGACGAGGTTATCGAAAAGGTAAAGAACTACCGTGGCAGCGGTAACTTTGCGTTCAATCAGCCGCTCTTTAAAAACGAAGAGGAGTACAGGGAATTCTGCGACCGTCATGCAAAGGCTGATGTTAAGCAGAAGGAGCTAAAGGGATACACAGGCAAGGCTTATATAGGAATGGACGCAGGCTCAACAACCGTAAAGGGTGTTGTTCTCAATGATGACGGTGAGCTGCTCTATTCAAAATATCTGCCATCAAAGGGAAACCCCGTTGAGATTATGAAGCAATTCCTTGACGAGGTTTACGAAATAAATCCCGAAATAAATGTTGTTTCTTCTGCCGTAACAGGTTACGGAGAGGACATTGTAAAGAACGCATTTGCGGTTGATTACGGCATTGTTGAAACAATCGCCCACTTTACCGCCGCAAAATACTTTATGCCCGATGTTGAATTTATCATCGATATCGGCGGACAGGATATCAAATGCTTTAAGATACATAACGGTGCAATTGACAATATATTCCTTAACGAGGCTTGTTCATCGGGTTGCGGAAGCTTTTTGCAGACTTTTGCAAACGCTCTCGGATATGAGATTGCCGACTTTGCAAAGCTCGGACTTTTTGCAAAGCGTCCCGTTGATCTCGGCTCACGCTGTACCGTATTCATGAATTCAAGCGTTAAGCAGGCTCAGAAAGACGGCGCTACAATTGAAGATATCTCGGCAGGTCTTTCACTCAGCGTTGTAAAGAATGCCCTTTACAAGGTTATTCGTGCGTCAAGCCCCGATGAACTCGGCAAGCGTGTTGTAGTTCAGGGCGGTACTTTCCTTAACGACGCTGTTTTGCGTGCATTTGAACAGGAAATGGGCGTTGAAGTTGTCCGTCCTAACATTGCAGGACTTATGGGTGCTTACGGTGCGGCTCTTTACGCAAAGAAAAAGTCAAAGGGCGTTGGCAAGAGTACAATTACCGACAAAAAGGGACTTGATGAATTCGTTCACGAAATCAAGGTTGCAAACTGCGGTATGTGCAACAACAACTGCCGTCTTACAATAAATTCATTCGGCAAGGGCAGAAAGTTTATTGCAGGAAACCGTTGTGAAAGACCAATCACAAAGAAAGCTCCTGCAAACGATATGAATATGTATGCCTATAAGCTGAATCTCATTGATTTCTACAAGCCTGTTGAAGGCATAAGAGGTAAGCTTGGAATTCCTATGGCGCTCAATATGTATGAGCTTTATCCGTTCTGGTACAGATTCTTTACAGAACTTAAATTTGAGGTGTTCCACTCACCGTATTCAACAAGAAAGCTTTATCAGAGAGGTCAGCAGACAATTCCGAGTGATACCGTTTGCTTCCCTGCAAAGCTTGTTCACGGTCACATTCAGACTCTTATTGATATGGGTGCAGAAACAATTTTCTACCCCTGCCTTTCCTATAATTTTGACGAGCATCTCGGAGATAACCATTACAACTGTCCTGTTGTTGCTTACTATCCCGAGGTTATCAAAAACAATATGAAGGATATACGCAAGGTTCACTTCATAAAGGAATATTTCGGTATTCACCGCCCGAACGATTTTCCGAAGAAAGCCTATGAAAGACTTTCGTTCCACTTCCCCGACCTCACTCTTAACGAGGTAAGAAATGCGGCTAAGCTTGCATATCAGGAACAGGAAAATTACAGAAAAAAGGTTATTGACAAGGGCAACGAGATTATTGCCAAGGCTGAAAAAGAGGGCAAAAAGATTTTTGTTCTTGCAGGCAGACCATATCATATTGATCCCGAAATTAACCACGGAATCGACAGACTTATCTCAGGCTTTGATGTTGCAATCGTCAGCGAAGATGTTATTTCTCCGAGAGTTGAACATTTCCGGACTCATGTTCTCAACCAGTGGACATACCACGCAAGACTTTATGCGGCGGCAAAATATGTTACAACAAGAAAGGACATGGAGCTTGTTCAGCTTGTATCCTTCGGCTGCGGTGTTGATGCGATTACAACCGATGAGGTAAGAGAAATTCTTGAAAGCAAAAATAAGATTTACACTCAGATTAAGATAGATGAAATTACAAACCTCGGAGCAGTTAAAATCCGAATCCGCAGTTTGCTTGCTGCGCTTGAAAACGATTGATGAAAGGAAATTCTGTTATGGCAGAGTTGAAGTATGACAAAAAAACAGGTCGTTTGCTGTTTACAAAGCAGATGAAAAAGGAATACACAATCCTTATGCCCAATATGGCGCCTATTCATTTTAAAATACTTGAAAAGGTGTTCAACTACTACGGCTATAAGTCTGATTTGCTCGACACAACAGGTCCGGAGATTGCGCAGACAGGTCTTAAATATGTTCACAACGATACCTGTTATCCGGCTTTGCTGGTTATAGGTCAGTTCATCAATGCTCTGCAAAGCGGAAAGTATGATGTTCACAAGGTTGCCCTGATGATTACTCAGACAGGCGGCGGATGTCGTGCGTCAAACTACATTTTCCTTTTGAGAAAGGCTCTCAAAAAGGCAGGCTTTGAGTTCGTTCCCGTAATTTCGCTTTCATTCGGTATGGAGCACAACAGCGGTTTTTCGCTCACACTTCCGCTTATCCGCAGATTTGTCGGCGGTCTTGTGTACGGCGACCAGTTAATGCTGCTTTCAAACCAGACAAAGCCCTATGAAGTGAACAAGGGCGAAAGTATGGCGCTTGTTGATGAATGGACGGATAAGATTTCCGATATGCTCATACAGGGCAAGGGCTACACTCTTGAAGAAATTGACGAAACCCTTGATAAAATTACAAAGTCATTCACAAAAATTGAGCTTAATAAAGTGCCAAAGGTTAAAGTCGGTATTGTCGGCGAAATCTATGTAAAATACTCCAAAATGGCTAACAACGGTCTTGAGGACTTTCTTGCAGATCAGGATTGCGAGGTTTGCATCCCCGGTCTTATGGGTTTTGCATCATTTAAGGTTGATAACCGTATTGAGGACTATAAGATGTTCGGAGGAAGCAGAGTTAAATACAAATTCTGTTCGATGCTTCTTAACTACCTCACAAAGCTTGAGGGACTTATGGTTGATGCCGCTGAAAAGTACAGCTTTGTTCCGCCTCACAGATATGCTCACACAAAGGAGCTTGTAAACGGTGTTATCGGCTACGGCAGTAAGATGGGCGAGGGCTGGCTTCTTACAGCCGAGATGATTGAGCTTGCTGATACAGGTTATGAGAATATCGTATGCACACAGCCTTTCGGTTGTCTGCCAAATCATATCAACGGTAAGGGCGCAATCAGAAAGATTAAAGAAATCAGACCGAATGCCAATATCGTTACCATCGACTATGATCCGGGTGCGCCGAAGGTAAATCAGGAGAACCGTATCAAGCTGATGCTTGCTGTCGGCAAAGAGGAACTCAAGAAAAAGCTTGAGGCTGAAAAAAATGGCGAAAAAGCCGAATCATCAGAGAAGTCAGAGAAAAAGTAATTTAATATCAATGCTTATGAGTCATCGCAGATGGCGGTGGCTTTTTTATTTTGCGGTAATATCAGGCAGAAAAAGCTAATACAATTTTACAGGGGTTTATCTCGTTTTTAAGGAAAAAATAAGTGTAAAAATCGGGGGATATTATGAAAAAACGACTTAAAGGATTTTTTCAAAGGCTTGCACGGTGGCTGAATGTGCGTGAAATGCGACAGCACAGAGTTAAGGCAGGCGTTTACATCATTATAAGGCTCATACTTGTGTCACTTTTGACTGCCGGCATTTTAAACGGAAAATGGGAGAATGTCATGACCTGTGTGTTAACGCTCGGACTGTTGATGCTTCCGTTGTTCATCGACCGAAAGCTGTCGGTAGCGTTGCCGAGTGTGCTTGAAACGATTGTTGTGCTGTTCGTGTTTGCGGCAAATGTTATGGGTGAGCTCGGTGCGTTCTACGAAAAGATTCCGATATGGGATTCATTGCTCCATACTGTGAACGGCTTTATCTGTGCAGGCGTTGGTTTTGGACTGACCGATATTTTGAACAGAAGCGAGCGGGTGAAATTGAGCCTCTCGCCCATGTTCGTGTGTTTGTTTTCGTTCTGCTTTTCAATGACAGTCGGTGTTGTGTGGGAGTTTTTTGAGTTTGGTGCGGATATGCTTTTTGAAAAGGATATGCAAAAGGACACCGTAATCACGGCAATACATTCGGGTTTGATTTCGGGCAAGCCGAATGTGATAATGCACATCAGAGATATAACATCAACCGTTGTGAACGGTGAAAATCTCGGTATTAACGGTTACCTTGACATCGGTCTGATCGATACAATGAAAGATTTGCTTGTTAATTTTGTAGGAGCGGTAGTTTTTGACACCATAGGTTGGTTTTACCTGAAAGGAAGAAGTGCAGGATTTTTGCGGAATTTTATCCCCGTTAAAAAATAATGACGCAATGTTTATGTAAAATCAAATTATATAAATGAGTTGCATATGATATTTGAACGCTATGCGTTCAATCGTGTGCATCGCACACGAACGGGCGAACACGGTTCACCCCTGCAATTTTTTACTTTTAATTTTCAATTAGCAAGAGGGCAGTCACATTGCCGTGACTGCCCTCTTGCTTTTGGTGATATTCTTATATTAAAATTACTTATCTTCCTGAAGTGTGATTTCAACCTCACCGTCGCCCGATGATGAGCTGTAATATTTAACCTTGATTTTGTCCCCCGGCTTGTGGGTTTCAAGAATCGCATAAACATCTGCAAAGCTTGTAATTGTTTCGCCGTCAACCTCTGTGATGATATCGCCTTCTTTAAGGCTTGTGCCGTCACACGGACCGCCCGATACGATACTCTGAACATAAATGCCCTGCGGAATGTTGTAATTTGATGCCTGATTGGAGGTTACCGCAATGCCCGAAATGCCGATTTTTACTCTGCCTTCAACATAGCCGTTCTTTACAAGTGTGTCAACAATGCTTTTTACTGTCTGTGACGGAATTGCAAAGCCCATACCTTCGTAAGTTTCGGAAACAATCTTTGAAGTTGTAATTCCGACAACCTGACCGTAGTAGTTTACAAGCGGACCGCCCGAGTTGCCCGGATTGATTGCGGCATCGGTCTGAATGTACTTTGTAAGGCTTGATGTTGAAAGTTTTCTGTCAAGCGCCGAAATAACGCCCTTGGTTGTTGTGTTCTGATAGTCAAGACCGCCCGGGTTGCCGACTACGATAATATCCTGACCAACCTCAAGCTGTGACGAATCACCGAATGTTGCAGGAGTAAGTCCCTTTGCATCGTCCATTTTGAGAACTGCAATATCGGTTCTTGAATCGTAACCTACAACACCTGCCTTGTATTCCTTGCCGTCAGATGTTACAACTCTGATTGCATAGGCTGTTTTGCTGTTGCCGATTACATGAGCGTTTGTGATAACATAGCCGTCCTGTGAGAAGATAATTCCGCTTCCCTGTGAAGATGCGGTTGTTGTGTCAGCCTGATCGGGTACATCGTCCGAGTAACAGAGAATGCCGACTACCGAGTCGGAAACCTTTTCTGACGCTTTTGCGGATGTGTAGCTGTTGTTTGTTTTTGCGTCTTTCGGATTGCTTTCAAGCTTCATACCCGAGTAATCCTTGTTCACCTTGTCACTGTAGTCCGACTCATCGTGAGTTTTACCCTGCGATGAGGTGTTAGGAAGGGTTTCAAACGGTGTTGTGCTGTCTTTATTCGGAAGTCTGAACGAATTGCCCGAATCACTTCGGTTGCTGTTCAAATCTTCTTTTATGTCAGCCGAAAATCCGTACACCATCATGCCGATAAAACCGATTGTAAGAAGTGAACAGAGAACGATAATCAACGCAATTATTCCGCCCTTTGTTTTCTTTTGGGGGTACTGTGCGAACATCTGCGGATTGTATTGCTGATTGTATGTACCGTTGTTGCCGTAGGGAGGCTGTCCGTACATATTCTGCTGATACGGAGGTACATTCTGATTGTATCCTGTGTTGTTCTGATACTGTCCGTACTGCTGATTGTTCTGATTATACTGTGGATTCTGTCCGCTGTATGGATACTGACCGTAACCGTACTGCCACGGCTGAGCGTAGGTGTTCGGATTCGGATTTTGATTCTGCTGATACGGCGGAACATTTTCAGTCGGATTTGCATTGTTTGCCGTGTTTTGATTGTTGTTGCCGAAAATATAATCACCGTACGGTGTGTTGCCGTTCTGCGGCTGAACATTCTGAGTCTGTTCTTCCTGTGTTTCGGGTTCGGAAACGGGAATTGTCTGTTCCGTGTTCATATTATTGTTTTGTACGGGCCTTTCGGTGAACGGCTTTTGCGGTTCAAACCCACCCATATTGTTGTTGTCAAAATTGTCCATAAAAGTTACTCCTACATTTATTTGTTACCGTGGGGTACAAACTGCGTTTGTCCTTAAGTAATGAAACAAAATTTTTTGCAAGCAAATTGCCGAAATGAACAAATATTTCGTAGTGGCGGATATCATCCGCCAGTTACTATATCGGTTGTTTTGTTATATTTATAAAATTTTGTTTGCAATAAAAAATATCTGTCATTACTTGCGGTCGCAAGACTACCCCTACGGGATAGTTTACAAAAAATATTATCATACAACGCTTGACCAAAATTAAGTATTGTAATTTACATTTATATTATACCTTTTCACAAAATCAAAATCAACCTTGTTGTGTTACGGAAGTGTGAGTTTATTTTGAAAGTTTAGTGATAATTGACTAAAACAGGACAAAATGAAGAATTTTTCGACTAATTGTTAAAATTTTCACTAAATCTTCTTTTTAGGTCTTTATATTTTCAAAAATATATTGTATAATAAACTTAAATCGGCAGGTGGGGACGCTTGTCTGCTGAAATTTTTAAAAAAAGGAAGATTAAAATGCCATTAGTAAACGCTAAAGAAATGCTTACAAAAGCAAAGGCAGGCCACTATGCAGTAGGTCAGTTCAACATCAACAACCTTGAATGGACAAAATCAATTCTTTTAACAGCACAGGAACTCAACTCACCTGTTATCCTCGGTGTATCTGAGGGTGCCGGTAAATATATGTGCGGCTACAAAACAGTCGTTGGTATGGTAAACGGTATGCTCGAGGAACTCAACATCACAGTTCCTGTTGCTCTCCACCTTGACCACGGTTCATACGAAGGCGCTAAGAAGTGCATCGAAGCCGGTTTCAGCTCAATCATGTTCGACGGTTCACACTATCCGATCGAAGAAAACATTGAAAAAACAAAGGAACTCGTTGCAACTTGTAACAAGCTCGGTCTTTCACTTGAGGCTGAGGTTGGTGCAATCGGCGGCGAGGAAGACGGCGTAATCGGCATGGGCGAATGCGCAGATCCTAAGGAATGCAAAATGGTTGCAGACCTCGGCGTAACAATGCTCGCAGCAGGTATCGGTAACATTCACGGTAAGTATCCTGCAAACTGGAAGGGCCTCAGCTTTGAAACTCTTGACGCTATCCAGCAGCTTACAGGCGAGATGCCGCTCGTTCTCCACGGCGGTACAGGTATCCCTGCCGACATGATTAAGAAGGCTATCTCACTCGGCGTTTCAAAGATCAATGTTAACACAGAGTGCCAGCTCGCATTTGCAGCAGCTACAAGAAAGTACATTGAAGAGGGCAAGGATCTCGAAGGCAAGGGCTTCGATCCAAGAAAGCTCCTCGCTCCCGGTGCAGAGGCTATCAAGGCTACTGTTAAGGAAAAGATGGAACTCTTCGGTTCGGTTAACAAGGCTTAATTGTAAGCACGCAAACTTAATCTTTACAAAAATTTCAGGGACAGCAAAACGCTGTCCCTGTTTTTATGTTCTGTTTGGTTAACTCAGTTATATTATAAGACGGTTGTAAAGTCAATTGTTACATCAAAACGGATTGTAATTGTCACTTTAAAACATAAATCGGGTTGACAAATGCGATAATCGGTACTATAATAATTGTCAACCGATAAAATAATTTGGTTGACAATCTGCAAAACATAAGAAGCGGTTTTGCAAAGGAGAGGTAATTTTATGACAGAAGCAAAAACAAACAGTAAATCAAAAAGTAATGTATTAAGCCTTGTGTATATGGCGATGTTCGTCGCAATCATCACAGTGTGCGCACAGATTCAGATTCCGATGACAGTTCCGTTCACACTTCAGACTCTCGGCATTTTTATGGCGGCGGCTATGCTCGGTTGGAAAAGAGGACTCATCAGCGTTGCGGTTTATGTTCTCCTCGGTGCAATCGGTGTTCCCGTGTTTGCAGGATTCTCAGGCGGAATCGGCGTTCTCGGCGGTCCGACAGGCGGTTATATCATCGGTTTCCTCTTTACGGCGCTTATCGTTGGACTTATGACTGATTTTCTCGGCAGAAAGCTTTGGGTGCTTGCGGTTTCAATGGTTGCAGGCCTTGCAGTATGCTACCTTTTCGGTACAATCTGGTTTATGATTGCAATGCATACAGACTTTGTTGCCGCACTTCTCACCTGCGTTGTTCCGTTCCTTCTTGCAGATGCTGCAAAGATTGTTGTTGCAACAGTTTTGGTGAATCGTCTTGACAAAATCGTTAAGCTTTAAGTTCAGACCGCATCACAGCCTTTGTGTGCAGTTTTTTGAAGGCAAGGGTTACAGCGATGAATTTGTCTGCGGAATGGCAAAAATAGTGTCAGTTCTTGAAAATAACAACGCAAACCTTACGCTTACGGGCGGTTGTGACGAAATTTGTTCATCGTGTCCGAACCGTGACAACGGCAGCTGCGATGTTACGGGCAAGGCGTCGTGCTATGACAAAAGATGTCTTGATTTACTCGGAATGAAAATCGGCGATACTGCCGATTGGAAAGAGCTTTCGAGAATTGCAAGGGAAAATATAATTTTAAAAGACAGGCTTTCGCAGGTGTGCGGCGACTGCAAATGGTCGCATATATGCCGTGATAAAGCCGATAAAATGAAAAGTCTTCATTAATCCTCATAGATATATCAAGATAAAAGACCTCACGAATTTCGTGAGGTCTTTTGTTAATACTCGCACTTTTACAAGCGGCGAAACGCTCAACGATAAAAAACACTCGCCCTTTAAATAAGTGGCGAAACACTCAACAGATGGATTAACAAATACTCTGTCAAAGTTATTATAAATTATTGAAGTTAATAAATCAAGGAGTTTAATAAAATTGTATAAAAAGCACAAACTCGTGGGGGCGTTCGCCGCTACAGATGATACACAGCTTTTATCAATCCAAAAGCTATGTGAATAAACATAAGGTTTTATTAAGCGGGCGTCCGATGAATGCCCCTACAGGTTGGTACAGACAATAACAATTTTACGCTCGGGCATTTTTAGTTTTCTATTGTACAAACTATCTTCACGAATTGACTGTCGAGGCACTCGGCTACAAAGTTACCTTAATATAGAAAATAACGCTAGGGCATTAAAGTATTTGACTTAAAAAACTATCTTCACGAATGAAAATATTGACTTTTGGAGGAAATTGGATTATTATTTAAACTGTATAACTTTAAGTATGCTTATTTTTAGGACAGATGATTTGTGAAGGAGTTGAAAAAAGTGCCGGATCTTTCGATAATTTTCGATATGGGTGTTGTTGCACTGCGTTTTCTTATGCCTGTTTATGCAATAATAATTGTGTACCAGTGCTTTGCCGCAATGCGCCGCCGCCGCCGTCCCGAAACTCCTTTGATTTCACTTTTGAACCCTGCAACGGGCGAGATGCTCCCCGTGCTTTTTTGGGAAAATTCAATTGGCAGAAGTAAAAGCAGTGATGTAACCGTTGATGACCCGACAGTTTCAAGAAATCATTGCGTACTCCTTCGCCGTAAAGACGGTTGGTATGTAAGCGATACCGACTCAAAGGGCGGCACAATGCTCAACGGCAAAAGAACAAGAGGCAGAGCAAAGGTGCTTATTGACGATACAATAACAATAGGCGGTACAAGCCTTATAGTAAAAAGAGGCGAGGAGTTCCAACAGCCGTTGCAGTCGAGCTGGTTTTTCTCAAAGGTCAGCGATAAGCCTGCAATGAAATCGTGGAAGCTTATGCTTCTTATTACATTTTTTCACTTCTTTATGTGCGTTCAGGCAATGTTCTGGAATGACGGCACAAATACAATGGCTCCGCTCGTGCTGTTCGGCGCTCTTGCGGCTGTTGAATGGGGATTCTTCTTTATCTCCTATTTTGTAATCCGCAGAGTAAATTTCGAGCTTGAATCGCTTGCCCTGTTTTTGACGGGCATAGGCGTAATGATGCTTATCAGACAGTCGGAACGCTCGGCTTATGTTCAGCTTGTTGCCGCCGCAATAGGTATGATTTTCTTCTGCATAATTATCAAGCTGATTGAAGATCCCGATAAGGTAAATAAACTCAGACTTCCGGCAATGATTTGTGCGGTCGGTCTTTTGGGCGTAACAATTGTATTCGGTAAGATTACAAACGGCGCCGCCAACTGGATTTATATCGGCTCGTTTTCATTTCAGCCGTCAGAGCTTGCAAAGATTATTTTCATCTTTATCGGCGCAAGTTCGCTTGATGTGTTGATGACAAAGAAGAACCTGCTTGAGTACATTATTTTCTCGGCAGTCTGCGTCGGACTTTTGGCTCTTATGGGTGACTTCGGTACTGCGCTCATCTTCTTTGTAACATTTTTGCTCACAGCGTTTATGCGCTCGGGCGATTTCAAGACGATTATTCTTGCTGTTGCCGCCGCAATTTTCGGCGTAACCTTTGTCCTCAAGTTTAAACCGTATGTTGCCGACCGTTTTTCGGGCTGGCGTCATGTGTGGGAACATACTCAGGACAACCTTGGTTATCAGCAGGCAAGAGTTCTCACATATATGGCAAGCGGCGGACTTTTCGGCGTAGGTATCGGCAACGGTTTTTTAAAGCAGGTTGCCGCATCTGAAAGTGACCTTGTTTTCGGACTTGTTTCGGAAGAAATGGGAGTTATCGTTGCGTTCACACTTGCCGTGGCAGTAGGTGCAATGTTTATTTATGCAAGGGCAATTACAACCCGAAGCAGAAGTACCTTTTATTCAATTTCAGCGTGCTGTGCGGCAGGACTTTTTGTCGTTCAGCTTTCTCTCAATGTTTTCGGTGCAACCGATGTTCTTCCGCTCACAGGCGTAACATTTCCGTTTGTGTCTGCCGGCGGTTCAAGTATTATGTCTTGTTGGGGACTTGTTGCATTCATCAAAGCCGCAGACGAGAGAACTTATTCGGTAAAAAGATAAGTTTAGTAAATTGAAAACTTGTTTTTCATATATGTACTTTGGTATTAAATAAAATTAGTGCCTTTACTTGCGGGCGTCCAATGAACGCCCCTACTGATACACAGGGTGGTGTAAGGTTTGAAAAAAATACTTCGCAGAAGTACACTTATATATATAGTTGCGCTTGCGTTTATCGGCGGACTCGGCTATCTTGCCTTTGAGCTTGTAACAGGGGCAGACGACTGGGTTGATCAGGCATATAATGCGCATATAGCAGGTGACGGCGGCCTTGCACAGGCAGGAGCGATTTATGACCGCAACGGCACGGCTCTTGCACAGACGGTTGACGGTAAAAGAGTTTATAACGAAAGCGAGAGCGTAAGAAAATCTCTGCTTCATGTTGTCGGTGATGACAGCCTTAACATTTCAACGGCTGTTCAAAGTATGTATCGTTCTCAGCTGATAGGCTATAACCTTGTTTTCGGACTTAATATGCCGGAATCATTGCGTGCCTCTCACGATATAAAGCTGACAGTCGATTCCGCAACCTGTGCGGCGGCTTATGATGTTCTTGCAGCTTATAACAAAAAAGGTGCATGTGTAATATATAACTACAAAACAGGCGAGGTTATCTGTTCCATAAGCACCATGGCTTACGATCCGCAGGCTCCTCCCGAAATTACCGAGGACAACGAAAGCGAATACGAGGGCGTTTACCTTGATAATGTGCTTTCGTCAACCTTTACTCCGGGTTCAATCTTCAAAATCGTTACATCTGCGGCGGCAATCGAGAATATTCCCGACCTTTATGACCGCACTTGGGTTTGTAACGGAAGTGAGAACATAGGCGGAAGTGAAGTTACCTGTACGGAAACTCACGGAACGCTGACATATAAAGAGGCAATGGCACATTCCTGCAATATTGTTTTTGCAAAGCTTGCCGTTGAACTCGGAAGTGACACAATGACAAAAACTGCCGAGAAAATCGGCATTAACAGCTCATTTGATGTTGACGGAATTAAAACCGCAAAAGGTTCATATGATGTCAGCAATGCCAATGAAAACCAGCTTGGCTGGTCGGGTGTAGGTCAGTTTAATGACAAGGTAAACCCGATGCAGATGGCAATTATCTGCGGTGCAATCGCAAACGGCGGTAAGGCTACAAACCCTACCCTTATCAAAGATGAGTCCATACTCTCCGCACTCGGCATAAACTACAAGAGCAGCGGACAGGAGCTTTTTTCATCCGATACGGCGACAAAGCTTGATGATGTTATGAGATATACCGTTTCGGATTACTACGGTGACAACCTTTTTGGCGGACTTACAGTCTGTGCCAAAACAGGTACGGGTGAAGTCGGCGATGATAAGAACCCTAACGGCTGGATGGTCGGCTACTCAAAAGATGAGGACTGCCCTCTCGCCTTTGCCTGTGTTGTACAGGATTCGGGTTTCGGTTTCCAATATGCCGGTCCCGTGGTTGAGGCCGCAATGATTCAGGCTGCAAAAAGCCTTGGAGCGTCTGCGGTGCAGTAAATTAAAATTATATTATTGAAAATACAGTTTGACCGATTTTTTCGGTACATTGAAAGGAAGAACCCTGATGAATTTTTTAAAGGCTATGTTCGGCAACTACAGCAAGCGTGAAGTTAAGCGTGTGCAACCAATCTGTGACAAGGTGCTTGCACTCGAAGATAAATATGCGGCTATGAGCGAAAGTGAACTCAAGAACCAGACAACAATTCTTAAAGAAAGACTTGCCAACGGCGAAACAACAGACGATATTCTCCCCGAAGCATTTGCAACCTGTCGTGAGGCAGGCTGGAGAGTGCTTGGTATGAAGCACTTCCCCGTTCAGATTATCGGCGGTATCGTTCTTCACCAGGGCAGAATCGCCGAGATGAAAACCGGTGAAGGTAAAACCTTGGTTGCTACCCTCCCTGCATACCTCAATGCTCTTACAGGCGAAGGTGTTCACATTGTAACAGTCAACGATTACCTTGCCCGCCGTGACTCAGAGTGGATGGGCAAGCTTTACAGATACCTCGGTCTTTCGGTTGGTCTTATCTGCCACGATCTCGATAACGAGGGCAGAAAAAAGGCTTATGCCGCAGATATTACATACGGAACAAACAACGAACTCGGTTTTGACTACCTCCGTGACAACATGGTAGTTTACAAGGAAAACAAGGTTCAGCGCCCGCACGCATTTGCAATTGTCGATGAGGTTGACTCAATCCTCATTGATGAGGCGAGAACTCCTCTTATTATTTCGGGTAAGGGCGACAAGTCAACAGACCTTTATGCAAAGGCTGACGCTTTTGCAAAAACTCTTAAAGTTCAGCGTTTTGCAGAACTTGACGCAAAAGAGGATATGGAGGAATATTACAAGGAAAACGACATTGATTATGTTGTTGACGAAAAGCAGAAAACAGCAACCCTCACACAGAGCGGTGTCAAGAAAGCCGAAGAATTTTTCGGTATTGAAAACCTTACCGATCCCGATAACCTTACAATTCAGCACCATGTAAATCAGGCTATCAAGGCCAACGGCGTTATGAAGCTTGATGTTGACTATGTTGTTAAGGACGGCGAAGTTATCATCGTTGACGAATTTACAGGTCGTCTTATGTACGGCCGTCGTTTTAACGAAGGTCTTCACCAGGCTATTGAGGCTAAAGAGGGCGTAAAGGTTCAGAGCGAAAGCAAGACTCTTGCTACAATCACATTCCAGAACTACTTCCGTCTTTACAAAAAGCTTTCGGGTATGACAGGTACTGCTCAGACAGAGTCGGAAGAATTCCAGGAAATCTACAAGCTTGATGTTGTTGAAATTCCTACAAACAAGCCTGTTTTAAGAAAAGACCTCCCCGATTCGGTTTATAAGACAGAAAACGGCAAGTTCCACGCTGTTATTGACGCAATTGTTGAGGCTCACGAAAAGGGACAGCCTGTCCTTGTCGGTACAATTTCAATTGAGAAGTCGGAGCTTCTTTCAAAAATGCTCAAAAAGAGAGGCATTAAGCACAATGTCCTCAATGCAAAACAGCATGAAAAAGAGGCTGAAATTGTTGCTCAGGCAGGTAAACTCGGTGCGGTAACAATCGCAACCAACATGGCAGGTCGTGGTACCGATATCATCCTCGGCGGTAACGCAGAGTATATGGCAAAAGCCGCAATGCGTAAGCAGGGCTTTACCGAGGAGCTTATTGAAGAAGCTACAGGTTATGCGGAAACCGATGATGAAGAAATCATCAATGCAAGAAATACATTCAGAGAACTGAATGACAAGTATAAGGAAGAAATTAAAGGCGAGGCTGAAAAGGTAAGAGAGGCCGGAGGTCTTTACATTATGGGTACGGAAAGACACGAATCACGCCGTATTGATAACCAGCTCCGTGGCCGTGCAGGCCGTCAGGGCGATCCGGGTGTCAGCCGTTTCTTCCTTTCAACCGAGGATGACCTTATGCGTCTGTTCGGCGGTGACAGAATGAAAATGATGATGGAGCGTATGAATGTTGCCGAAGATATGCCTATTGAGAATAAAATGCTCACAAGTATTATCGAGGGCTCACAGGAAAAGGTTGAGCTTCGTAACTTCGGCATTCGTAAGGATGTCCTCCAGTACGACGATGTTATGAACAAACAGCGTGAAATCATCTACGGTCAGCGTGATCAGGTTCTTAACGGTGAGGATCTCCACGAAACAATCCTCAAAATGGTTGAGGATACAATCGCAACTTCAATCAAGCAGTATCTCCCCGAAGGTCCTGCAGAACATTGGAACTTCCAGAGCCTTAAGGATTACTACGCAGGCTGGCTTATCAGAGATGATTCTAAGTACGATTTCAGTCTTGAGGATCTTGAAGATATGGAACCCGAAGAGATTCAGAAGATGCTCGTTGACGATGCTCTTGAAATCTACAAGGAAAACGAAGAGCTTCTTCCCGAGGAAACAATCCGTGAGATGGAGCGTGTTTACCTCCTCAAGAATGTTGATACACATTGGATGGATCACATCGACAATATGGATCAGCTCAAGAGCGGTATCAGACTTCGTTCATACGGTCAGCACGATCCTGTTGTTGAGTACAGAGTTGAAGGCTTCGATATGTTTGATGAGATGATTGAAAGCATTCGTGAAGATACTGTCAAGATGATGCTCATTATGCCAAAGCGTGTTTATGAGATTCAGAAAAGACAGGATGCAATTGCAGCGGCAAAGAGAGCAGCTCAGAGGGCTGCCGCAGCGGCAAAGTCTGCATCCGATGATGAAGAAGCTGTTGAACAGTCGGACGCCGTAAAGCAAGCGCTTCACCGTGAGCAGGTTGCTCAGCCTACAGAAACTTCTGCAGACGGTACGGATTCTGTCAACAAGACTATCCGTAAGGGCAAGAAAATCGGCAGAAACGATCCCTGTCCGTGCGGCAGCGGTAAAAAGTACAAGAAGTGCTGCGGCAGAGATCTTTAATATGTTTGCATAAAGCGGTTTGTATAATTGCGATTTAAGTGAATTACATTTTGAGGGGCAGAGAGCAATACTCTGCCCTTTATTTGTGCCGAATTTTCAAGGTGTTAGGTGATTAATTTTATCGGATATAGAAACTGATTATAAAAATATATCTGAAAATTTCAGTAAAATGTAGGTTTTGGGGCATTTTAAAAGCAGCAATCGCAAAATAATACATATTTCCGCACGCACAGCTTGGAGTAAACCTGCATAAAATTTTTGATATTTTTGAAAAAAGAATTAAAAATCAACAAATTTAGTGCCGAAATTGACTTTTTAACTGCCTGTTAAGGTTGTATAATGGGTATAATTTATCTTAAACACAAAAAATGGCGATAAATAAGTAATAAAATCACATTATGGTCAAAAATATTAAATCGTGCTTGCAGATATGCAAAATAACCAAAAACATTACCCAAAGTTTGGCTATATTGCCTCTACAAATATGCAATAAAATATTATATACTTGTATACAAGTAAAAAAGAAGAACAAATTCAAAAATTTGCGTTTCATAATTAGTTGGCAGATATGTTGGACTGTCCTATGCAGTTCTGTTTAATTGTACTTTGACTGCCAAAACAAAGTAATCGGCAATGAAGGAGAAGAAAAAATTATGAAATTAGGTAAAAAGCTTTGCATAACCGCAAAGAAAAGCTTTTCTCTTGTGCTTGCACTTACCCTCATGCTTTCGATATGTGCCGTGTCGGGTATGTCGCTTAATGTGTTTGCGGCAACATCTTTGGATCAGAAGATTTACATTAACCTGAACAAGAATAAGGAATGGAATGGTTTTTCTTCTGTTACATGTCGTTTTGCTCAGGATGACGGCACGGTTCTTAAAACAGAAAAAGTAAGCAAAGATCCTTCGTCGGGAGTTTTTAAAACCATTGCACCATCCGGTGCAACAAAAATTGAGCTTTCTTCCGGGGTTAATTTTACTCTTCCCGAAAAGACTGTTGCAAACGGTTCCCGCCGTATCTATCTTAATAACAGCAATAATACCTATAAGGAAGCTTATGCATATTCTTGGGTAAACGAGGATGACTTCAACGCAGAGTGGCCGGGTGCTGCAATGACTAAGACATCTTCAGACAGCGATTACTACTATGTAGATGTTAAGTCATCCCATAAAAATGTAATCTTCAGCAACAAGGGCGAAACACAAACAAGCGACCTCGGTATTAATGACTCATACAGTGCCGATAATGCTCTTTATGATGCCTCAACAAGTCAGTGGACTAACCCGTTCATCAAGACCATCGACATTTCTGGTGCTACGGGCGACACAGAATTTTATCTTTCTACCGACGGCTCGTTCAAAGAAAGTAAATACCTTTCTGTTCAAGCTCCCGACAAACAGTCGAAAGCAACATATAAAAAAGTTTATGTTTCAAACGATGACTGGAAGTCGCTTGCAAAGGTTTATGCAACTTTTGACTACAACGATGCCTATGAAGGAACAGTTGAGCTTACAAAAGACACCAAAGACACCAAGGTAAGCGGTTCTGTGGTGTTCAAAGGTGAAATTCCGGCGGGTGCGCTTTTAAGATTCCATCCGAACGAACATAACCTCAACGGTGCATCTTCTGCAACATCATATCCGACAGATTCGGAATATGATGGTTCGGGCTACAACGATAACACGGCTACATATGTTAAGACAGCCAGAGGCGAAGGCTGGACAAAATTCTCGGAAATAGACAATGTAAACTATGGTGCTGTCGTTGAAAATTCATTCTCAGATAATCCTAACATCGTAGGCGTTGACGCAACATACTTTGACTACTGGTCTGATATGGAGCAGGAGAAAGGGTATCTTCAGTGTCAGGGTAAGAAAAACGATGGTGATATTGAAAATTACTGGTATCAGTTTGATAACTTCAACAGCTACATAAGCAACATTGCTTCAAACTGTAAGTCTGACTGGAAGTATCCTCTCTACTTCGGTAATATGTTCAAGGGTGATAAATGGTACAGTACATTTGAGACCCACGCAAAAGGACTTACAAACATCAACAATTATAAAGATAACTATTACTATGCAGTAAACAACTCCAACGGTATGAAATGGGGTGGCGGTGATTATAACCAGTCCTTACAGGGCCTTATGTACAACAGGCTTGACAGCAAGGGCAATCTTCAGGTTGCAAATGGTGTCAAGGCTCCTTACTTTGATGCTGAGGCACTTTCAACCGCTAAATATAATGATGCAAAAGTTGCCAATGTTTATAAGTCATCTTTCCCGTTCCGTACAACTACTGACAGTGATGGTGTTACTACTTATGAATTCACTTCAAAAAATGCAAAAGATAACATCTACTTTACATGGAACGGCCTCACACCTACCAAAATTAACTACGGTACGGGCAAACAGTATGGTGTACAAGATGCATTGACAAATTTCGGCGGTACAGAAAACGGTTATGGTGTTTTCCCATTCAACAATACTCAGAACACATCAGCGGGCAAGGGTACTAACGATAACCTTGACTATGGTTTCGGTATCAGACTTGATATAGACTTCAGAGTTCCGAAGGACGGTTTACTTGCAGACAACAAACCTGCAACCTTTAACTTCAGCGGTGACGATGACCTTTGGGTTTATATCGGTGAGGATTCAACAGGTGCTGATGCAGAGCTTGCTCTCGACCTCGGTGGTGACCATAAAGAGGCAAGCGGTTCAATTAACTTTAATACAATGAAAGCAACAGCTGACGATGTATTTGCCGATTACTCAACTCCGTCATCGACTTCATCATCATCGACAACAGTTACAGTTCCGAGTGGTGAGTTTTGGGTTAAGACAGGTGATTACACTGACTTCTGCGTTTATACATGGGATGATTCATCATCAGCAAAGTATGAAAAGCCCTACGCAACAGCAGACGGCTTCTATAAGTTCAGGCAGTCACAGTTTACAGGCAATACAAACGCTATCTTCTGTAGGTGGCAGAATGTAGGGAACGGTAAGCTTACAGAAGACCTTACACTTTCAGATCTTTACGGTAAAATGTGGAACGGTAACGGCACTCAGTATTCTGCAGACGGTCAGTTACATCATACAAACCTTGGCACCGTTACAAAGACAATCAACAATGGTGTTCAGCTTGATCCTAACAAGACATACCATATGGTAGTATTCTATATGGAGCGTGGTGAGGCTGAGTCTAACTTCTCAGTAAACTTCACAATGACACCTGCCAACAATGACCTCAAGGTTACAAAGGCACTTGATACAGGCGATGTTGTTTCTGAAATTTCAGATGACCTCAAAGCTAATGAAGCTTTTGATTATACAATCAAAGAGAACGATAAAGATACCTCCGGTAAAGGCTACGAGCTTACAAAATCAGACGAAAGCAAAAGCAGTGAAACTCTTTCAAACAGCGGTTTCACACTTAAAGATAATTATATAGCTGACTTTGACAACTCATTCAAGACCGGCAACGATATGACGGTTGACGAGTCAACAGACAGCAGTAATCTTAAATACACAACGAACTGGGAACTCGTTAACAACAGAGTCGGTTCAATAATCAAGAGCGGTTCAGCTACGGAGTCGGAATTCAATCTTGCGGATCCCGCTGATAAAAAGGCTTATGCACAGCTCCAGCTCAACTATACCAACAGTATAGTGACAGCACCTCTTGAAATTTCAAAGAATGTTGTTGATGAAGACGGTAAAACCGACTACGACACAAGTCAGCAGTTTACATTTGCAATTGCTCTCGACTTTGACGGCAGCGGTTCAACCTATGACTACAAGACCTATCCTCTTGAGTATCAGCTCAAAGAGAAGGGCGCAAGTGATTATTCAAGCACAGCTTACCGTACACCCTTGGACGGTTCGTTCACAATCAAAAAGGGCGAAAGCATTAAGCTTCTCAATATTCCTGTAGGTGCAACCTATAAGATTACAGAGAAAAATGTTATAGGTTATGTTCCCTTCAAAGTAGGCGATCAGCCCTTCGACAAGGGTACATTTGTTGATACTCTCGCCGAAGCAGGAAATGCGCTTAAATTTATCAATAAGGTTAATCCTACAAACATTGCCATTTCGGTAAATAAAACTCTTGACGGTCAGGCTTACAGCGGCAGCAAGTTCGGTTATACATTGACAGGTCTTGGATCAATGGATACAACAAAACTTGATACCGACGGCAAGACTTTTATCAAGACAAACAGCGCAGCAACAGTTTCCACGAATTTGAAAACACCTGACAAAAACGGTAAGGTTGAATTCAAAAACCTCAAATTAGTCACTGCGGGTGTTTACAGATTTAAGATTACCGAGGCTCTTGCCGAGGGTGAAAATGCATTCGATTATAAAATGGATACAAACACCTGGCTTGCCGAGATTGAATTGCTTGAAAGCGGTGAAGTAACGCCGCCTAAGTATATTAAGGTTAAGAGCTCAGATATTGAAGGCAAAACCGATGCTCAGCTTGCAACTTACTTCAACAATTCTCCTTCTGTTGACAAAGCCGTGTTTGAAAATGAAACCACACACGGAAGAGCAACAGTAAACAAGAAGAATCAGACAGGCGGTAATGTAAGTGATACGGAATTTGCGGTGATGAAGGTATCTCGTGAGGGTATCTTTACTGCAGATGATATCAATACAATCATTAATGATGCCTCAATGAAAACTCATATGGTTTCTAAAAAGACAGACAGCAACGGTCAGGCTGTGTTTGACAATCTGACAATCTTCAAGGACGGTCAGGGCGAGTTTACAAAAACAAACGGTAATAACGGTAATGTTGTATGGAGCGACAGTTCCGACAATTATATATCAGGTACTTCAACATATCAGACATACTGTCTGTTTGAGTACAAACCGTCAGAGGGTTACACCCCGAACTACACACTTTCCTACTTCACACTTCCTGTTGAGGGTAAGTACAATGTTACATATAATTATGTTGACGGTGCAATCACAATGCCACAGGCGAGCGGTGAAGGTATGAACGGCTATGTTGTTCTCGGTTTGTCGGTTGCAGGTCTTGCGGTGACAATGTTCACGGGCTACGCAATCTATTACGGAAAAGTTCGTAAAAAACGCAGAGCAGGACGCAGAAAGTAACCCGATATGATTTAAATTGTTAGAACAGGTGATTTTTTAATCATATGTTTCTTTCATAGAAAACCTCTTTGACTGCTACGGACACCGTTGTTAGCCGGTGTCTGCCATGCAGCCACCCCAACCCGTTTAACCATTCGGTTAGAATAGAATTACATATATTAAATCAATCACAAAGGAGAAAGTAAAAATGAAAACTACAAAGAAAATCTTTGCAGCTGTTCTTGCAGTAATGATGATTGCTCTCATGATCCCATTCTCAGCAAGCGCAGCAACAGACGATGCTTATAACGCATTTATTAAGGGCAAAAACGGCTTTACAGTAAATGTTTATAAGGTAGCAACAATCAACACAACAACAGGCGAATATACTGACATTAAGGGTGGCGTCGATGTTGAAACAGCTCTTAAAACTTGGAAGAGTGCAACGGGCAATGACAGTGTGGCTCTTCTCGCTGCTTGTGAAAGTGCAACATTTGCAGATACAGACAGCAAGGGTAACCATACATTTGCTTCTGACGAAGATGTTTACAACTTCGGTACAAATGAAGCAGGTGTTTACTATGTTAAGGTAACAGGTCAGCCTGCTGAAACAAGCGTAAAGAAAAAGGGCGGCGCTCTCTTTGCTCTTCCTGAGGGCACAAAGAAAACTCAGGGTTCAGAAGAAGCTCCAATCGAACTCAAGATTAACACAGGTGAAGTTACAGTTTCTAAGGAAATCGTTGGTGGCGACATCGATGCTACGCACACAACTGCTTCTGCAGGCGACACCGTAACATTTAAGCTCACAGCTTCAGTTACAGGTTCTAAAGAAGTTCCGCTTACTGAATACACAATCCACGATAACCTTTCAGATAGTTTTAGAGATCCAGCTGTAACAGAAGTTATGGTTGGCAGCACTAAGCTTCAAGAAGGTACAGATTATACTGTAGATAAAACAAATCTGTCAGATATTCAGATTTCTCTTTCAGAGTCTTATCTTAAAGCTGCTAAGGAAGGCACAAACGACTTCTATGCAAGTTCAGATGTTACTGTAACACTTACAGCAGTTCTTAAGGACACAGCTGTTTCAGGCAACACTGCAACAGACAACAGCAACAGCGACAGCCTTACATACACAAACACATACGGTCAGACTTCAAAGCCGGGCGATGATACAGTATATGTTTACACATTCGACCTTCCTGTATTCAAGTATGATGGCACAACAACTGACAAGACGGGTCTTGGCAATGCAACATTCGTACTCAAGAAAGCAGATGGTACAGAGGTTGCTACTAAAGTAACAAGCGTAGAAGAAGGTAGCAAAGGTAAAGTTACATTTGAAAAGCTTGCTGCAGGTACATACACAGTTCAGGAGACAAAAGCACCATCAGGATACAACCTTAACTCTTCTGAGTACACAGTTGTTATTAGCACAACAGGTGTTATTACAGTTTCAGTTGACGGTAATTCAAGCGAAGTAAATCAGGTAGAAGTTCCTGATTATCCTGTAACAGTTCCTTCAACAGGTGGTATGGGTACAATGATGTTCTATGTTGGCGGTGCAGCACTTATCGCTTGCGCAGGCGTTCTCCTCTTTGTTCTTAAGAGAAAGAAAGCAGCTAAATAATTGATTGAATATCTTTTATCTTAAAATCTGTAATATATGTAATTTTCAGGGGATGCGGCAACGCATCCCCATTCTATTTACACAAGAGCCGTATATGTGGATAATATCTGTCCATACGGCGGCTCGCCGTGTATTGCCCTGCACGGCAAAATGTAGTATAATAACAACGGAACAAAAACACGCAGAAAAGGAAAATTTTATGAAACGAAAGCTGTCAATTTTACTAATAGTTTTAATATTCGTTGCAGGAATCGGCATAATGAGCTATCCGCTTGTCAGTTCCGCAATTAATAACTATGTCAGTAGAAGCAGGGTTAAGGAGTACACCGACAGGGTTGCTCAGATGCCGAGTGAGAAAACTCAAAAAATGTTTGAAGAGGCGACAAAGTACAATAACAGCCTTTCAAATAATATGATAATTACCGACCCGTTCGACGAAAAGGCTTTTCAGAAAATCGGTGCAAATTATGAGAAAACTCTCAATATTGATGATAACGGTCTTATCGGCTATATTGATGTGCCGAAAATCAATGTTTATCTGCCGATTTATCATGGCACAAGCGAAGAGATTCTTTCTAAAGGTGCAGGGCATCTTCAAAACACTTCCCTGCCTGTCGGCGGTGCAAGCACACATTCCGTAATTTCTGCCCATTCGGGTTTTCCGGGAGAAACTTTCTTTGATTATCTCACTGATATGAAAGTAGGCGATGAATTTTATGTTCATATTCTCGACAGAACGCTGAAATATGAGGTTGATCAAATCGAAGTTGTTCTTCCCTCGGAAATCAATTCCTTGCGGATTGTTGACGGCGAAGACCTTGTAACGCTCCTCACCTGTACCCCATACGGCGTTAATACTCACAGACTTCTTGTGCGTGGCAAGCATGTTGCATACGATGATACTAAATATGTTGAAACAGGTGTGTCACTTGCAAAGTTTGACAACGGTTACATATTCTTTCTCGGTTACAAAATTCCTTATGCAGTCGCAATCGGCATAATTGTCGGCTTTGTTGCACTTGTTGTGTTTGTGGTTGTATTTCTGCTCAAGCGTAAAAAGAAGAAGTCAAACGATGCAAAACGGCTGAGAGATGACTCGGCTGACGAAAATCAGAATGATTCGGGCGGTGATTCCGATGATTAAAAAAATACTTACGGGTGTGGCAATAGCAATGCTCGTTGTCGGAATAGGTCTTGTCGCATTCCCCCCTATATCAAATTTTATCGGAACACAGATTTCAAACGGTGAGGCTGACGGCTTTGATACCCGTGTTGAAGAAGTTGAGGACGGCTCTTTTGAACAGGCGGTCAAGGACGGCAAGGTTGACGAAGAGGGCTACAAAATTGACAGGGACGGCAAGCGTACCTCCAAACAGCCCGTTGTTTTCAAGGCTGACCTCGACAGACTTTTCAATGACAGCGTTGCCTACAACAAAAAACTTGAAACGAACCAGTATGAAATGCTCCGCAACGATACCTATTCACAGGCTGCCGTCAATCTTGAGGATTACGGCATAACCGACGGCATTTACGGTTATGTTACCGCCGAAACAATAAATATGCGTCTGCCGATTTACCTCGGTGCGAACAGCTCAAATATGAGCTACGGTGCAGCACATATGAGTGCAACCTCATTGCCGATCGGCGGTAAGAATACAAACGCAGTCCTTGCAGGTCACACGGGATACATCGGTCGAATATTCTTTGACAACCTCCGCAACCTCAAAATCGGTGACAGGGTTTCAATCACAAATTATTGGGATACACTCAATTACAAGGTCGTTGAAACCAAAGTCAATAAGCCGAGCGAATCGGGCGACTGCTATTTGCAGAAGGACAGAGATTTGCTCACGATGTTTACCTGCATAAGTGACGGCAACGGCGGTTTTGACCGTTACTATGTAATATGTGAGCGTGCGTCATAATTTACAGCAGACTGCATCACGGTGCAGCCTGTTTTTTTGTTTAAAGACCAATTGTTTAAAACAGAAATGACCGAGTATTTTGTCTGTCATTTTGTAATAATTAATATCGGGAAAAATACGCATATATTGCCGTAAATGCTGAATTTATTTTAAAATTATTGACATAAGAAAAATAGATTGATAAACTTAGACAAGTATTAACAATTGAGAGGTGTAATATGAAGTTGAATCTTCCGAAAAATCAAAAGTATTATTATTGGACTGTTATAGATTTGCTTGCTTCATCCGCAAGCAAGCGTTACAAATATGAGTTCAATAATACAAGCGGTGAAGATGCAACTGTTTTGCAGAAATATGTTGTCGGTTCGGACAGATAAATAATAAAAACGGAGGATAAACAATGAAAAATATAATTAAAAAAATATCTGTAATCGCAATGTGCGGTGTGCTTACCGTCGGTTCGGTTCTTATGACAGGTGCGGTAAGCGAGTATGAAGATCGCAAGGACTTTGAAGTTACAGGTACAACGCAGAAAATCTCAAACAATCAGCTTTTTGTTACAACAACGGGATATACCGAAAATACCGATAAAAATTTCGGTGCAAAGTTCCAAACAACCGAAGAAAAGGATTACGATATATGGTTTAAGGATTGTATTGATGCACCGAAATTTGTAAATCTTCCAAAGGGCGAAAAATTCGTAAAATATATGATGACGCAGGGACACAGTTATTTCGGTAATGTTCAGACATTCTATCAGTTTGACAAAACAGGCGGTGAATATGTCAAGGTGAAAATTAAGCTTTCCGATTTTTCCCGTCTGTTCAATGAAAACGGAACAATGACTGCTGAGCTCAGCGACGGTTCTTACAAGGATTTTGATTTTACATACGAGGATTTCGGAACTGACAGCATCGGTGTTAATTGCTATGCGGAATCCGGCGCATATGCGACAAACGGAGGTGCGGTAACATCCTTTGCTCCCGATAAGGACGGCTATGCTGAAATATATGTTTCAAGACAGCTTGGTGTAGATACAAAAGTAATGTCATACCGCTATTGCAGACTTAAAGACGGCGCTCATTGCGATTACGGAATAATCGGAGATACTCTGGTCGGTTTAACTTGCGGTGATACGGATTTAAACGGATACATTTCTGTTACTGATGCAACGCTTGTTCAAAAATATGTTGCAGGTATTGAGGACTTTGACAAGCTTCAGCTTTTTAACAGCGATGTAAACCATGACGGTGAAATCAGTGTTGTTGACGCAACCTTGATTCAGAAGTATATCGTTGGGTTGAGTTAAATAAAAATTTCATGTAAAAGCAAACTGACGAAGTAATGGTACAATCTTTTTGATAAGACAGATTATATATATGTCGCCAATTACACACAACTTCCATAACATAAACTGATTTTGCGAAAACATAAAATTCAATCAAATCGGGCGTCCAATGAGCGCCCCTACTGATAGAAAGAGGAAAAACAATGAAAAGTATAATCAAAAAATTAACTGCAACTGCAATGTGTGGTGTGCTTGCGGTGGGTTCGGTTCTTATGACAGGTGCGGTAAGCGAGTATGAAGATCGCAAGGACTTTGAAGTTACAGGTACAACGCAGAAAATCTCAAACAATCAGCTTTTTGTTACAACAACGGGATATACCGAAAATACGGCAAAGAATTTCGGGGCAATGTTCATATCAACGGATTATCAAAAGTACAGCGTGATGTTTAAGGACTGTATTGATGCACCGAAGTTTGTAAATCTCCCGAAAAATCAGGAATTTACTCGCCATATGATAACAGCGGATAATCGTTATTTTGGTAATACGGGTATGAAATTCAATTATGATTCAACAGGCGGAGAATATGTTAAGATAAGGATTAAACTCTCCGACTATTTTCCTGATGTCTTTAATGATGATGGCACAATGACCGGAAAACTCAGCGATGGCACATACAAGAATTTTGACTTTACATATGAGGATTTCGGTACAGACAGCAGCGGCAAACCTTGCTATGCAACCTCGGGCGCATATTTTGTCAGCGGAGGTGCGGTAACATCTTTTGTCCCCGATAAGAACGGCTATGCGGAGTTGTATATTTCAAGACAGCTTGGCGAGGATACGGGCCTTATGGCTTATAAATATTGCAGACTTAAAAACGGCGCAGAGTGTAAAATAACGATTGGTGGCAAATTGAACTGCCTGACTTGCGGTGATGCATATCCAGACGGAAACATTACGGTTGGAGATGCAACATCTGTTCAGAAATATGTTGTAGGTATTGTAAAATTCGGCAAGACTCAGCTTTTTAACAGCGATGTAAACCATGACGGTGAAATCAATATTGTTGACTCAACCTTGATTCAGAAGTATATCGTTGGGTTGATTTAAACAAAAATTTCATATAAAAGCAAATTGACGAAGTAATGGTACAATCTTTTTGATAAGACAGATTATATATATGTCGCAAATTACACACAACTTCCATAACATCACATAATCATATTTAAACATAAAATTTAATCAAAACGGGTGTCCGATGAACACCCCTGCTGATTAAACAAAAACAGTCGGGAAGACAATGCTTTGCATTTCGCAAATTGTCTTCCCGACTTTAATTTTACATTTTTAGTTATAGAGTTCTGCTCGGGCGTTTTATTTTCGCCCTTATAAATACTATCTGCACGAACTGGGAACGGCGGCTCGCCGTTAGTGTCTGTATTCGTTTAAGATATCGTCAATTTCGCTTTCGTTCGGATCTTGCTTTCTGTCAATACCGGAAAGGTACTTGTCATAATCAAAATCATCGTCATCTGCTGTTTCGGTTTTCTGCGGTGCAGGCGACGGTCTGCGTGCAGGCCTGCGTTCCTGTCTGTAAGGTGCTTTTCTTTCGGATTTTTTGCTTGATGAAGTCATGTTCTCAAGCTCTTCCTTTTCACGGCGCTTTGCCTCAAGGAGCATTTCCTCTGCTTCTTCCTGTTCTGCCTTTTCTTTCTGACGGCGCTTGTCACCGAAAGCAAGGTCGCCGAGGAAAAGTCCGAAAATTCCGGCAACAAGATAAACTACGAGGAGAATAAGGTTTGTTGAAAGTGTGCTTGAAGAAAATCCACCGTTGTAGATGAGCATACTCGGAAGATAAATAATCGGTGCAATGAGTGCAAAGAGAAAGTCAAGTCCGTGTTTTGAGCAGTAGTGTGCCGAACAGCCGATTGCTGTAATCGGGAACACAAAGTCATATGCAACGGGTGAAAACTTTTGCATTGCGCCCGGAATAAACACAAGCGGCAACAGCATATAAACAAGCAAAATTATTACCGCATAGGGAACATATTTTTTAACCATATCTGTCATAACGGTTAATCTCCAATCTTTGAAATTTTATTTTAAATCATGCATATTCATTATACATTGATACACTTCAAAAAGCAAGAAATATTATACCGAGTTACCAAGCTGTTACAGAGGATAATGTAAAATGTTTGCAAAGTGGATTTTTAGCGGATAAATCCGTTGACATCGGACATAAAAAAGAATAAAATAAATATGTACGGGCTTTTGCCCGAATTTAAATGCGAATGAGGTGAAAACTTAATGGACGCAGACGGTAATAAAGGCGCTGTACCCGGGCGAAGTTGCAACAGAATGTGCGCTTGTGCGTTCATTTTGTTTTATTGATTTTGCTTTGTATTTTTATTTTAATTTGAATTGATTTAATTTAATACTCAGGGTGACACCGTCTTTACTTCCAATTGAATTAAAAAGGAGGAAAAGATGATGGAACAGGTTAACGTAACCCTTACCGAAACTATCAAAGTGTTGCTTGATGACAAAAAGTTCAGCACTTTGCGTGACATTTTGATTACGATGAAACCGTTTGACATTGCGGCGGTTTTTGAAAATCTACAGGATGAAAAAATGCCGATTCTGTTTCGTATTCTGCCAAAGGAGCTTGCGGCGGAAACCTTTGTCGAAATGGATGACGAAACTCAGGAATTCCTTATCCACGGCTTCAGCGACAGCGAACTGAAAGAGGTTGTCGATGAGTTATTTGTCGATGACGCCGTTGACCTTATTGAGGAAATGCCTGCCAATGTTGTAAAGCGTATTTTAAGACAGGCCGACAAGGATATGAGAAAGCAGATTAACGAGCTTTTGAAATATCCCGAGGACAGTGCAGGCTCGATTATGACAACCGAGTTTATTGTGCTTCGTCCCGATATGACGGCTGAAATGGCTATTAAAAGAATCAGAAGAACAGGTGTTGACAAGGAAACAATTTACACCTGCTATGTAACCGATGCCAACAACAAGCTTATCGGTATTACCACCGTAAAAGACCTTTTGCTTGCCGAAGATGACGAGCTTGTAAAGTCGATTATGGAGGAAAATGTTATCTCGGTAACTACTCTTGCCGATCAGGAGCAGGTTGCCCAGATGTTTTCAAACTATAACTTCCTTGCTCTGCCTGTTGTTGATAACGAAAACCGACTTGTCGGTATCGTAACAATTGACGACGCTATTGATGTTATTCAGGAAGAGGCTACCGAGGATATCGAAAAGATGGCAGCCGTATTGCCGTCTGACAAACCGTATATGAAAACAAGCGTTTTCGGTCTGTACAAAAAGAGAGCGCCGTGGCTGCTTATACTCATGCTTTCGGCAACCTTTACAAGTGCGATTATCTCATCATTTGAGGCTGTGCTTGCAAATGTTTTGATTCTCTCATCATTTATCCCGATGATTACGGGTTCGGGCGGTAACGCAGGTTCTCAGGCGTCGGTTTCCGTAATCCGTGCGTTGTCGCTCGGTGAAATTCATTTCAGGAGCATTTTCCTTGTGCTGTGGAAAGAATTCAGGGTGTCAATTCTTTGCGGTATTACCCTTGCGGCGGCAAACTTTGTAAAACTGCTTTTGTTTGATCTCAACGGTCAGGAAAACGCATTTATGATTGCCCTTGTAATTTCGCTTACGCTTGTCGGCACAATTATTATGGCAAAGCTTGTCGGCAGCAGTCTGCCTCTTTTGGCAAGCAAGGTCGGCTTTGACCCTGCCGTTATGGCGAATCCGCTCATTTCAACAGTCTGCGACTCGCTTTCATTGCTTATCTATTTCGGCGTTGCAAAGCTGATTTTGCATCTGTGATTTTTTAAAATTGAAAGTTGAAAGTTGAAAATTGAAAATTGCGGTCGGCGGTGTGCCACCGCAATCTATTCGAGAAGAT